>Ga0181612_147126_pt1 | contig 31048 bp, 17 predicted proteins | sample HoacroProtozoa21_FD_119630 | JGI IMG/M metagenome (GOLD analysis project Ga0181612, IMG submission 119630) | Hoatzin crop microbial communities from Cojedes, Venezuel. Combined Assembly of Gp0051906, Gp0051904, Gp0051908 | reverse complement strand
CCTTTTCACTAACCTACTTAATCCTACCTTCTTCTTTCGCTCAACGAGATGTCCTCCTTGTTTCTCTTCCCCATCAACAGCAGTTCAGCCCTTTATTCAGACTTTTGGATTTCACTGTACATATGTCATGACTAAATTCTTCTTCACATTTGCTTTCTTGGCAGAAGGCAATTAAGAAATATAACCCTCAGAAAAGCCAAGTATTGTAAGAGTATAAATGCTCTAGTGACCTAGGGCAATTTATGTTCCTTCTAAAGCTGTATCAATGCTTACAATATACCCCAGAGAACTGCAGCAACTGAGATCCAACAGATGTAAGAGCTCAAGATGCAGAATGTACGCAACTCTTGCAACCATGCTGAAAGACTAGCAACAGGATAGCAAAAAAAGCTAAAACCGGACATCATCTTCTCTTAAAATGTTACTTTGGCCTCCTGCTGCTTCTTGAAGGCAGCAGCTGAAAAGTATGACAGCAATCTTTTCCCATGTTGTCCTGACCATACCCTAAGATTTGACAGGGGGAGATCACAGCCAGGTTTAGAGCCTGCTGAAATGCAGCTGCCTTTGAAAAATGTTAAGACTGTCACTTCTATGGGAATTGAACATGGACAAAATGGAAAAAATACAGAAGTCATAATTTCTCTCTCTTAAAATCGGTCAAAAATTGAATGGCTATTTTAATAAAGAGCCCAGAAAACACAGGGATTAGTGAGTCATCACTTCCGTAAGGCTTAACGGGTACCTTTTCTGCATACACATCCGTGAGCAAGCAAAATGGTGTACTTCATAAATTTTCTAACTACTGATTCTGCTCTCTGCAGCTCTTCTTCCACAATTTATGGTCAAATTTACTGACTTTCTCCATATAAATTAGAATAATTTTCAAGCAAAGAACTCTGCAGCAAAAAACCGTTTCAACAGTGTAAAAAAAGTTCTTGAAGAACAATCACGTTTTGGGTCATCCATCACACACACATCGTTACACTGACGCAATATTCCTTTATCACCGCATAGTATTCCTGAACTTGTTTTCCTCGATACACACACTACTGTACTAACTTCAAAGTAGCAGTAAAATACAACAAAACATGACTCAAAGCGAACTAAAAGTCCCCAATTTTCCATTCAGCAGACTGACTAATTTCTGCTATTTCATAGTCTCCCGAAACATGCTATACACTTGGCCATAAGCCACTATAAACAGTTCGAGGCGGTCTGAAAGACCAGTAATCCCCCCAGTGCTTTGAAATTCACTGTAACTTGACCACATAACACACCGTACTCAAATGACCAGAGACAATTTTTGAAAGCCACTAAATGTTTATCTGACCCCTTGTGAACTCCTAATAAAATACTTGGCTGTACGTGCAGACAAACAACAACTAACATTTACACAAGCTACAGTTCCCACTGAGTGCGTAGCGGTTAATGTCCAGCTACCAGAATTAGAGCTCCTTCCCCTCCGTGCTGAATTCTCCCTTAGTCTGGAGAAGCCGAAAATGCACCTTTATTAGCAGCACTCTCGAAAACTGCAATTTAAGGCAGCCTCAGTAAAAATGCAGGATCAGGCTTTTGTTTAAAAATTGCATGCTAGAGCTCCAGCAGTACTTTCAAAATTCTGTTCCTCCTAAATGATGGGTGAGTGTCCTATAAATTGCCAGGGATGTAAGGGAGCAGAAGTCACATTAAGCACCTTCTCCAAGTATTCCGTTATTTTACATTAGGACCCATCAACACGTTTATCTGGGACTGTGATGCAGTACTTTCGGTATGTGGCTGATGGAGGAATTGTAGACTGAGGTTAAACAAAAGAGAACAGTGACAAAGGAAAAAAGTCATGAAAGAATCAGGAGGCAGGGAAATGAGATAGCAGTAACGGAGTCAGAGAGAGCATGCTGACATTTATTCAGACGAAATTTTCCAAAGGTACTAAGCACGTTCTCTCAGCCCTCTGATCTGAGTAGCACTTACGTTCAAGGAGGCATTAGACTTGGCAGTATCTGACGCAGCATTTTTGCTTTAATGATTTTCCTAATGTTAAGGAAAAAATCCAAAATGCATACTAAGAGGTCTAAATGCCAAGTTTATCTGACACAAGAACGCATTATACCTGTTATTTATCAGGACACTGAGGGGAAACGTGGCTATGCACTGACCAGAGAGAAACAGAGCGCTACCTTATGCTGAGGCCATTGAAATGCTGATTAGTGGCCAGTTAGCTAAGGGAGTCTTCTCAAATTTTGTAAAATGATCATGACACCAATACATGCTCAACCACTTACTTTTTTTCTTGCCGAGACAAAGAACCTTGAGACCTGCTGAACTGTAACGGTTAGCAGTAACACACTTGTTCGGACAGAAAGGATAGCTGAAGTTCCGGTGACTTACTGGTCTCTCCCTTTTGCAGCTCTGAAACAGCCGTGCCCACGCTTCCTTAGAAGCGCTTGTTCAGGAGCCCTCTGCAGCTGGGACTGTATTTTGCATCAAGGAAGAACGCAGTGTCTTTGTTTATACTTTGGATTGTTTGAGGAATGGTACCGTTACTAGACCATTCCTCAGGAGCGACCTTTTGTAGAGCTCACACGCTGATACAAAAAAAACCCCAAACAAACCCAAACAATCTGTATTCTTACCCTAGCTCTTACCTTATGACACGAAACCAAAAACATACCAATCTTAACCATTTCATTTAGTCAAGGATTTTTTCCTCTCATATAACTGGTTTCTGACGGAATTTAGGAAGTTATGAAAATTCAACCTAGAATAAGGGGAATTTTTGTTTAATTCTTCAAGAAAAGGATCGTTAGTAGTTCATGTAAACCAGTCAATATTTACTGCAGGGTCTTTATGGTGGGTAATTATTCATTTAAATTTCAGTCAGTAAAAAAAACAGTAGGGTAACTAGTAATATAATCTCTCAGGGTGAAAAAGAAAGAACACGGGAAAAAACTGTGTAAAGTTTTGTTTCATGTTGTGGGCATTTTTTTAAAATCAGCTACCAATCTGTTTTGTTTGTATCCTGAAATTCTGCACAATGAGTTGATATTCATGTATTTAAAATTTGATTACAACGAAAACCAGGAAAGCTAGAACTCCAGAAATATTTGCTGCAAATGTTTGGTCAGAAATGCTAATCCCCATAAAACCCCGGAACATAACAAAAGGCAAGAGCGAGCTCTCTCTGACTCCAGGCTCACAGAAGCGCCTGTGAAGGAGACTGCACTTGCTGTGGCCGGGAACACAGCACAAGGCAAACACACACATCGGCTCCATGGAGAATGGAGCTGGCGCTGTAAACGGACGACTCCAAATTCTTTTCTCCCTCCTCTTCCCGCATCTGTTTTGGCTGGCATCCGACACAAGAAATCCAACTGATGTCACCTGCCCGCCCCAGCACTGCTGTAACTCACTGCTGCAGACACAAACAACCCCGAGCAGCAGGCAGACAGCTCAGCAGCTTGGGGCAGGAGAGGCAGCTGATGGGGAACTGCTGCCGAGAACGGCGCAGTGCAAACTCGCCCGCGGACGTCCTCTCCCTCCGCAACTGCCGCTCTGGCACGTCCCAGACCCCCAGCTCCTGCTCTTTAGTGAATGGTACCAGGGCAGTGCGTGGCGGGTGACAGACCACTACAGCAGTAACACAGGCTGAGCGTAACCAATGAAAAAAAAGAAGAAGAGAGAATATCAAGTATTTTGCAGTCAGTCGTGCGCAGGGAAGAGGTCAGACGCAAGCTCCCAGCACCACAGCGTGCTCTGCAAACCGCACTCCCAGCCGTGGGATTTCCTGCAGGAAAGCAAGACGGTGCTGCCCCGCAGAACGCCCTCGGACAGACGTACCCTGGCGCATACCCCACCGTTACAAAGTTCCTCTGCCTTCTCCCATTCCGTCTGCTCTCAGCTTTATGAAAGAGGAACTATTTCAGGGCAGACGACACTCCGTAACTTCAAATAAGCACTAAATTACACCTGTATTGTAATAACACCCAGTTTTTAGTTAGGCAGGACTGCTAAATTTCAGATATCGGGTCCTCCTGTGCGAAAAAGATGCATCTATTTAATGGAAAATTAAGATAATTTACATTTTTACATACAGATACGCTCTGCAAAGTTAGGCACTTAGTTAACTGAACTAAATTCACAGTATTTACAAGTCTACATAGGGAGAGCAACCAAATTCTCGACAGAAACCCTTCTCTACCCTCTTTTTAAATTTCTCCTAAGTTAACAAAAAACTAAGTATCAAAAAAACAGCACAAAGCAAAGCTAGTTGCCTAAGATAAAACCACCACAAGGTCTACTGTGGGGATGGCAACAGCAAGACACAGTTTTATTTCCAGTTGTCTCATTAGATATAAAGCAGGTAAGGTTTGCTTTCAGTTAGAGTGTTTGCATTAGGGCAGATGTTGCAAGGCCAAAAAGATACTAAAAACTGGTGACCTCAGGCAAAACCAAAGCTGTTCAGACCAGTCTCCCACATCTAAACGGCTCCTGTACGGTTTCCCCGTGCTTGGCTAGGGTGTCACTACCCACAAAGTCTGCATCTGCAAACATCAAAAAATTGTATTTCACTTGCTGACTTAAGATCAAACATTTTAATACAGTAAATTAAAAACATTTAACAGATCTCAAATAACATCACCACAAACTAACAGATTTCTGAAAACCCCTTTGGTTTTGGCTTTAAGCACCGAATTGGAGCTGCTGCTTTTGCATTTCATGCTTCACGTATCACCAAAAACTTTCAGAAGTTGATTAGCATACAGCTTCACTTCAAAGAAATGGTAATCATTTGAAAATGGAAATATAATTTAGTTCATTACAAATTTTTTATTCCCAGAATTTACTCACAAAAGCGTATTTAGACCCTGCATTATATCCAAACTGATAATTACGTTTTCAACTCTACTTCCACTATAATTCCTAAATCTCCTCATTTTACTTGTTCTTTTGCAGTGCTGTACCTGGGACTGTGCACAACTGACTGCACAGCAAAAAGGGCAGCAACGTCAGAAACGAGAGACGGACTATTTAATGGACACACGCTAAGAGATGAGCGTCATCACAGAGCTGGCGTCAGATTTGTTTTCTAAAATTCAGAATCAGAAGATTAGTCTTAAAATAAAATGCCTGTCTTTGAGGTGCTTCCTGAACCGTAATGCCATAATACCATTCACCCTGGGAGCAGGAGAAAACCTTCAACATGTTTCTGAACGTAAATCTATAAAACAAGCAAATATTAAGGACATCACTGTCTCCCTGTCACAGGAACAGCAAAGGCTGCCTTTCCAAAGGTGTATCAGCCTGAGGAACACAAGGAAAACGCAGACAGGTTTCCACGTTTCCTAAACAGTTTTTCTTCCCCGATGGTTGCTATGCAAATAGAAGCAACCTTTTACCGAGTACAGATCGTCCTTTCAGATGAACAACCGTCCTCGGCACATCCCCTTCACTCGGCAGCATCCATTTACTGCATCTTTCCCACAGAGAAGTGTAGTCAGAGAAAGCTCAATTTACAGTTCAGCGTTTGGGTTGTGGTTTGTTTTTCTTTTTTTTCTTTTTTCCCCCAAGCTGAATAACACTTTATCTAGACCAGGAGACAAAGCAGACAATAAGCAGTACGTCACCAATATATGAACAAGCCAATTTTTTACTTTAAAATACGTGAGAATTTAAAATTCTCCCAATGACTCAGAAAGACTGATAAATGCAGAACTGACAGGCGTAATTCTGAGGACTGGAGGACCTGCTACCACTTTTGAAGCTGTTAGAAATTTCTGCACGCTCATCTGTCAATAGAGAACAGACTGAAACGTATAGTAAATGGAGACCTACAGGCTTGCAGCTCAGCAAGTGAATCCTGTGGGGTAGCTGTGCTGCCCGGGCAAGCCTTCCCAGTGGCAACCGGGTAATACCGTGCTTGGAAGGTGCATTGTTTCTGCAAAGCTTGTACCTGTCCCAAACTGTCCGCCTCCCCTCGTCCTGTTTAAAAGGATTATTTGCTATGCCTCGAACAGGACTTTGGCTGGAACTGCTGCACTGTGACTGCAGCTTGGGATTTTCTCCCACACTCTAGCAGGGACCTGTTTACCTGTAGAGCAACGTTTAAGCATGGACCATACCTATAGTGAAAACGACCTCTGAGAAGCCAGTCTGAGCAGCTTCTGTTTACCTTACTAGAGCTATTAAGCTGAAGGCTTTGGAATGACTATGGCCAAACGTAAGCGCAGAGTAGTAAAAGGAGTCCATGAGTGCGGCTTCAATCATACTGAAGTCAATGCAGAATTCCTAACAACTGCAGACTGGTCGACTCAGCCACACACCTTCAGATCGCACAAACCAGCCAAAATCTTGTGCTGCTGTGTGAACCTCCACCATGTGTGCGGGACAAACCCAAGCGAGCTGGACCTCTAGAAGATCGGGCACAGACACCTTTGCTGTCTGCACTAAGCCGTTCAGCTCACAGTGGTTCTGCCCGGTTCTCCACAGGAGGCCATTCCCACCCCTGGCTTCTCGTTTCTGTTGGGCAGGTGTGATGGCAGCCTGCGGGGAACAAAGCCCGCTCCTCTGGCTCGCTCCCCGGCACGGCCGGCAGCGAGTCACACGGCAGCGCAAAGCGCTCCCACACCAGAATGCGCGGTTCGTGGGGCTGGAAGCGAATCGGGAAGGCTGATAATGACACAACTACTGTAAACTATATAAATAAATCTTTCAGAGCCGCTCTGTAGCTTGACTAGGGTGCCTTGTAGAGTATCTCTTGCAATCCTATACTTTAATGTCAAATATTAGAGAAAACCGTCACGAATCTGTCCAGGGCTAGAAGCCTCTGTTATGGATTACTGAATTCTGAAGAGCTGAATGTGAGTAAGCGCACTGCTACATAACTGCAAGCTGCATCACCAAGTACACCGCAACCATTTCCCAACAAGCACAGCTCACTTGTGTTTATAATAATTCAGCGTGCTGGCAAGCGCCCTCTGATAGAGTTTCTAAAAATAATGAAGTGTTAGTAATACAGCAACTACAGCAGCCTCCACTTCCAAACCTTTGGAGCAAGAGCACAAGAGTCTCTGTGGAAATTGAAGGAGATTCTGATCCACTTTTCAACAATAAAGTTTAGTTCCACTTTCACAGAATTTGAAGCAGATAAATGTCTCGTGGCAATATGATCTGCGACTATAAAACCATGCTTGAAGCAGATTTCAAATAACTAAATGGTTATGATATTTGCAATTTAAAGTCTTTACAACATTAAGTACTGAAAGATAAATGTACGATTGCTAAATTGCACAAAACTTAAATTAGAGGAGTTTTTCACCAGCCAGGATGATATGTGCAAAATATCATGGACATAATTCTTAGCTTTGATAACAATGCTTTCAATTTTATTTAGCAATATGAAAATATTTTAAATCATTCTGATTTAACATCATCCCTCAAACAATATTGCTCTTCTCACATCTTGATATTCTGTGGTTTTTATTTACAGGATGTAGAGTAGAAATAATTTTAAAAGCAGAAAAACTTTTGTTTTTTCTAAATTACATTGACTGTTTTAAACGCCTGCCGTAAAACACGCTATAACCTTCTCCAGGAGGATTACTATCAGCCTCTAATATCTGGTTTGAAAGGATTTTCACTGTTTTATGAATACCTTTCTTTTTAATATTAAAATAGCTTGCCTTCAACAACAAAAGCATTGAAAATACCATACTCCAGAGTTTTATGCTTGTGTGTATGTCCAGCAACGTGTTGAATACTAAAGTTAACACTGAATAAGTAGGCTCCTGTTACCTTATTTACTATAAACAGTGATTATGTATTATTCTTTGCCATTAAAAAAACCCTCTTTCTGTAGTAGCATTGACCTCAATAAGTAACTGAAAAGGCAGCCAGTCAGGTCATGCAAATTTATAGCTGAATCTCCCTTTCACTGAAGATAAAAAAAATCCCACCTTATAACAAAGTTGACTTTCTCTTATTCTTTTCTCGAATGCATAAAACATAGCCCAGAAACGCTAGTCGCCCAGGAGGTTATTCTTTTCAAGTCAGGATAAAAGGGAAGATGAAGGTTTCTACCCAAAGCAACTGAAAAAACTCTGCATTTACACCACAATATACAGTGCAATACGTATTTTATTTGCACAACTCATCTAATCAGCAGCACATTTTTCTTTTGACTTTCACTTCCAGCACACTGTACCCCCCTCCCCCCGAGGCTTCAGAAGTCAGCACGACAGACCTGGAAACCGGAATGGTATTTTGGTAATGATAATGCCCAGCATTTTAACTCTAGAATTAGCTTTTCTCACATATAAGACACAGCCCAGCATTTTGATAGATGTATAATATCAGAGGATTTAAATAGAATGAAGGCCAGTTTTTTCCTTTTTATTTATTCATTCTTTTTGGAGATAGAAACCTGCACAGTCATACTGGTGATTTTATGGGTGTATTTTTCTGTAAATAATCGCTGACTTTTGGAAGGTACCAATGCCATCCTGTCGGATGAAAAAACAGACAAGAGCACCAGATTTCAGATGAATGTATGCTGTAACGTATAACAAGGTTTAATCTGGAAACTAAGTAAACAGGACAGATTTGGAGTTAGAATAGCTTTTTGAACTAGGACAGTCATAAAATACACATTTTCCTAAATTCTTCACTTGACAGCTTTTCTTAAATAGGAAAATAGCTAAATAGTATAAAAAGCAATCAAGATGCTATATCTGGTTTTTTATCTGTAATTTTCTGTGGTTAGATCTACACCAGAGCCGCTCTGGCTGGCACCTGCAGTGTTAAGACTGTGTCAGCGTTTCCATTATAAATTGAGAGTCTTATAAACTCAGCTTTAAAGAGATCACTGCGTACTGAAACTCAGCACACAATTTTTCCATGCAGGAGCAAATAGTTTATTACTGCTCCTAAAAAAAAGTGGTGTTATTTCCAGCTCTTCTGCTCGAAGTTTTACTCCGGTTTCTTTACACAGAAATACCACAAGAGACAGCTTCTGGCGAGAAAAAAGCCTAACAACGAAGTCTAATAAAATCCAGAGTCATTTCTCAGGGAACTGTGAGAATGTGTAGGGATAGGGTGAAGACAGGATCGCCAATTCTTGACTCTCTGAAAACTTCACTAAAAATTACGTATGGATTTCTTAATTCTGCAAGCTAGTTCACTTGCAATTCACTATTTGTCCTCCACTCACATAAAAAGTAAGAAAAAAAAACAAAAAACACCCAAATCAGTCTGCCCCTTGGTACTTTCCTCCTTGTAAACCCAGCTGCTGCTCTGCATGTGCTTGAATGCGACAGCCTGCCCCTTCCAGGACTGGAAGATCTTTCAAGAAAAGATGTGCAAGCTGATGGAGAGGCTAATTAAGAAGGGGGCCAGGTGATTTCTGGAGGGGGGGAATTTATGCATGAAGGCAAGGCCCGAATTGGGCTGTAACCTGAGGCAGACCCCTGAACAGCAAAGGATGAGAACAACAGTAATCTCTAGGTGCAGTCTGTTCTGGTCAGGGAGATACCTTTCACTGCAACCTCGAGGTAGGTATGTTGAGGAGAGAGTAGGGCAGGAGAACTGATTTCGTCCTTGACAGAAAACCTAACAAGACTTGAGGGATGGAATTCACCACCTGTACCTGCAGACGTCAACAGAACAGAGGCTTTCCAGGTAGTCATCGTGCTCCTTGTATAGCAAGTGGAGAGACGAAGTTCACAGAGCTCTTCGTTTGAGCTATTTCAAACAGCTAGCTAAGGGCAACACGAATTATGTTCTCGAAATGCCTCTTAGAGCCCAGGCAGCAATCCCTGAAGTAGGTCTCCAAACTGAGACACGCGCAGAATAAAAGAGAAACCCGTTGCGTAGCATTAGGCCTGTGTATTGCTGGAGGAGAAAGCAGCCTTTTAACGGCACAGAACCGTTTCCACACCGGTTTACCTCCCAAGGCCGGCGTGCAGGCGAGCTGCACTGCTTCAGCTGTCCTTAAAGAGACTTGGGAGGAAATACTGGCTTCTGACATAGCTTTTGCCTGTTTTAGACGACCTGTAAATTTTCAAGAATATGCTCCTGGTAAAAGCTAGCAAACAAGTGATAAGAATTTGACTTCTCTTTATTTTGTACGATCTAGACTGCTGTACCCCACTCAGTAACGGCTTCTGAAAGGGAAGATGCAGAAAGAGCTCAGCATGGCTCAGGCACAAGCACCACACGTCGAACATCAGAAGTGTGAATGCAGCCAATTTTAACTTTCTGCACAGCTAATTGCTGTTACACCTGCATGGATGGCAGTCTCTAATGCCAAGTATGTTTGCACTCTGCACGTTAGATCTTCATGGAGTGACTGCTGGTTCTAATATACTTCATCATCCACATGAAATAGGATAGGCAGGTAAACAGTGCTACACACATTCCTTAGGAACAGGGTCTGTCCCATGTTTGTCTGTTTATTCTTTGCAGTTCTCGGACATTTAGATTTGGTTCAGAAATTATAAGAGAAGCAATTAAACCTCTTTTCCAATTCAAAAGCACCACAACGTCCCATACTAACTCGAGTCCCAAAAGAGTATCAGCATGGGGGCTAGTTAAAAATGATGAATGATGTTAAATTAAGTGTTGAATGCTGTGCCAAGCATCGGCTGGTAAATGACCACAGGAGTGGGCAAGAGCAGCAATGCCAGAAGAGAAAATTAAGATTTGTCTCTGTGGACTGCATTAAGTAACCTGAAACAGACAAATTCTTTCAACGGTTGGTTGACACATTCGTCAATTTATTTCATCTTTAAAATATTTTTACCAGTTTTTTTTGTGCTGATCAGCAATACATAAACCATTTGGTGTCTCAATACCATCTCAAGAAAGAGACTTTCAGACTTTGCCATAGTTTACACAGAAACATTGAAGGACTTTTATTTTTTTATACAAAAATCACATGTATCAGTTTATGTACTAATATAAAAAAATCAAAAAATTCAATCCAGAATTGAATTTCATACGAACCAAAATATGTCTCTTATTTTGCAAGTCACACTGATAAGAGTACAGAACAATGTCATTCCTCCACTGCCCTTTTTAATTGTCGTATAGTACATGCCTTATAAATTAAGGCTCAGCACAGGGCAAGTACAGACAATTGCTACTTCTTCATTAAGAGCTAGGTCAGGCCACAGGATGGAATTGCTAGTTAAGAAATTCTTTTTTCCCAACCCACTGAATCCAAGACAGACTAGAAATCTGAAACAAACGGATAAGTAAGTACATATTAAAGTAGAAATATGGCCTAAAGATATGGCCAACGGAAGGCTCCTCTACAAATTCAGTGTCTTCAAAGGACTGTAAACAATGAAATTTATTTCACTTTCTTTTGCTTCTTGCAGCGAAGGCTTAGCTAGCTAACGGCAATTCAGATGCCTCATCCTTGAATATCACTGTGCACAGAAAGCTGTCTCCAGTTAAGAGAACAGTGATCCACAGCGCTGAGAGTGGTAACTCATGAGACAATGATATATAGAAATATAAAGACGACGGCATAGCAACACTAAAGCAGACACTTGCTACTGAAAACTGTACAATTTGTGACGTTGTCTACAGAATAAATATTCAGACTAAAAAGCCCCACACTGGTCATCCCTTGACTAGTCTTTATTTTTTATTTAAATGTATCATAGATTACGAATATCTTGGAGCATGGTGTGTTAAGAGCCTTTTTTTTTTTTTTTGACCAAAAATAGGATAATAGCAAACAACAATCTACAAGGCAAGTTAATTGGCACATTTTGCCGTTTATTTGAGAATATATGATATAGTATGTCAGGATCACGTCCCTTTTCTGACAAATTCCTGCCAATACATACCTCTGATGGGTCAGTTATATATACTGTCCTGCACAGAGAATTTGTATGTATTTCTGAACATAAGTTCCTATATATCTGATATTAATTCACAGTCCAACTAAGATAGAAATACTGTAGTAGAGTTTCACTGTGTCAGGAAGTTCTATAGAAGTGTTGAATTCTTTAGAAATATGTTTCTAATCCTAGAGCAGAAATGTGCATCTTTTATATACACAATTTAATATTAGATACTACTTTAGTAACACTGTTGAATGCTAGAAAATTTTCACCAGTAGTTCCTCTGAATTCATCAACAATCTCATTGGCCTGCTTTCTCTTAGGTCAAAACCACAAATAAATAATCCCCAGTATGATTAAACAGATTCGACTCATAGCTCTCCTAGTGGGCTGTAAAAGAGGAGGGCTCAAGGTTTTAAACTTGCCCAGAAGCAGCATTTTTCTGAGTGCACTGCTATCTATTCTTTGCAAAGTTTTGCCCTCGTAGAAATCTATTCCAAATCACAGGAAGTCACTAAGGTAAGAAGGGTTACTAGCAATCTTTTTACTCAGAAGATGTATCACTGAAACTAAGAAAAATGGCGAGTGGAACAAAAGAACCAAGAGGACCATTCATCCCCTCCAGAAAAAAACAAACTGTCAAAATCCATTGTGCTATACGTCGTAACATAGTAATGCATTAAAATACATTACTATATGATTCCTATAAGAGTTCCTCATCTGCATTGCAGTCATGTAATGATCAGTCGCTAATTACTAATTTTGTAGAAGGATTCTAGCAAACAACTCTGCCTTTCCCGTACACAGCTTTTATTAACAATAGTTGGCTCTGCTTTAAGCAATAAAAATCATTCCTGATCAAACCCAAAGCTCACCACAGATACATCTGAAGTCCACGGCCCCAATGATAGCCAGAGGTCTCCCACAAAAGCATTGCCATTGAAACAATGGAACTGGTACCCCGCTCCCCAGCAAAATGAAGGGTATCAACAGAAGCATGAAGTTTGGAGTGACCCACAACAAAGGGCAGAGTAAGGCTGGGAAGCGGAGAGTACAGCCTTTGGGGGAGGCAGCAGCAGAGGAGCAGCAGTTCTAGTTCCTTCATTCCATTGGATTCCATATTCTTCCGATCAATTTTTTAACCACCTGCCTCAGAGTCCATGTGAAAGCCATCACGTGCATTGCACGTGTTCACCCAACCCTGCTTCCACTTTCACATAAAGGAAATTTTGCCAAAGACAGTGTCTCACCTAGAGTTCTGGCAATCAGTCGCTGGTTTGCCACACAGCACCGCCTGAACGAGGCGCCCGTCTCAGGTGCCCACGCTCCAATCTTCCAGGCACTGCGCAACGCAGAATTTTGGCCCTTCGTGACTGCTGAACTGTGTTTATTATAGCTGGCTCTTTTTGTTTTACATGCCCCAATCCCAGCTGATATCTGGAGAGATGAGGAAGAACTTCTTCCCTCTGAGGGTGACAGAGCCCTGGCCCAGGCTGCCCAGGGAGGCTGTGGAGTCTCCTTCTCTGGAGATATTCCAGCCCCGCCTGGACGCGGTGCTGTGCAGCCTGGTCTGGGTGACCCTGCTTCGGCAGGAGGGTTGGACTAGATGACCCACAGAGGTCCCTTCCAACCCCTATCATTCTGCGAATCTGTGATTCTGTGAAGACTACTCCATGAGCAGTAAAATCAAGGACAACATCCATTTTACAGACAGACAGAGAAGATTTTTTGGTTTTCAGTAATGAGAAAGAAGAGTGAGGGCAGGAAGTCAGCAGGTAAAGGCAAGGGCCAGAATTGTCTCACCCAAAAAGCAGCTCTTACCAGAGACACCTAAACAAGGCATTCTTTCTCATCGGCTCTTCCACAAGAGTTGGCACTTCTCAAGCTAAATCAGATCCTCTGCCAGAGCTGAATCTCTTTATTCCTTATTTAGGCAATGGTGTTTAAAGTTACATAGGTACTCCAAGATATTAGCTGAAAGGGGGGAACAGTCAGTTGGGAAGGTGCTCCAGCCAATAAACAAAGCAGGAAGAAAGAGTTGAAATTGAGATGAAACACTCTCCTGGAAAACATCTGAATTTGTGCATCAAGGGTTTCACGGCCCTCTAACTCACACAGTTTTCTCCCTGTAGTACCAAGGGATCATCTCTCCTACTGCTAATCATATGGAACGCCTTACTCTGTTGCTGCAGTGGTTGTTAATAAAGATACCAATAGCAACAACAAAAAAAATACTGAAGATACAGCACTCTCACAAGACTTGTACACTTTGATTGATCCACTAATGCTTTTCTCCCTTTTCCACACCCAAAAACTGTCGTCTCGCCTCCTTTCCAAAGAGGATGAATTGTGCAAACAATACCCAGTGCTACCTCTGCACTGAAATGCCGTGGTCATCTACCTGGAAACAGCAATGCATCTCCTCCTTTCAGCTACAGCAAGGAAAGCTGCAATCGATAATAAGAGCCATCCTAGAACGGAATCAGTCTGCAGTCAAGGACTGGGTGCAGCTGAAATGTGAATGAAACTGGAGGAGATACTAAGGCAGGTGAAATATAATGCCCCAGGTAAAGATCCTGGACACGATGCTCCTGCCCAGGGCTGATATTTCTCAAATCTGAAGGGCCTTTTAGATATCTAGTACAATAAATATCTTGCCTTACCATGACAGTCATCCACACAGGTCTGGTTCAATACCTTCTGCTTCAATGAAGTATTTGTTCCAAGGAGGAAGACAGGCTCTTTTTTTTTTTTTTTAAGCCATCAAGAAGCCAGAAATCTACTTGTTCCCTTGGTGGTTATTATCCATGGTTAATTATCTTCACTGACAAAAATGTGTGGGCTTTTTCCAATTTGAAATCTTACAGCTTTAGTCGCCAGTCCTCGGTTCTTCTCACATCTTTCCCCCTAGACTGAGGAGCCCTTTGGTACCCACCGAGATATCCAGGAAGTAAATATGCTCTCTCATCAATTCTCCTCTGTATCTTTCTGATAAGCTGAGTAGATCATGTACCTTCAGCTGTTCACTGTGGGCCAGCTTTTACCCTTCCATTACTTCAAGCTCACATTCTTTAATAAAAGTGCTCTGAGGTATTTAACCACTGTAAACAAGGTCACACAGCATAAGGACAGAGCTACAAGGGGCAAAGCAGCTCAATAAAGGTGCCAAAACACTGCAGCAACAGTTTGCCCTCTGCAGTCTCAGCTCCAGCATGGTAGAGAAATCCACTGCAGGTGGCTAAGTATGGAAAAACCACGCAACATGGGCAGGGGTTGGAAGTTAGAAAGCACCAAAGGATTCTCACTCCATTCTTACCCTCTTCCCCAGGCCCCACAGAAGATCGCTGCTAAAAACAGACTAGATGGACCTTTCATTTCATCCAGTGTGGCTGCTCTTCCATTTTTACATCATCCCATTGTACCCATCATGCTTAGTGTTATACCTTTCTTGAGATGTCACTCCCCTGATAGATTTGCAATAGCACATCCATTAGCACATCGCCACCACCATGAGCCACCTACGCTGATTTAAGAGGTGTAGGGCTCATCGCTGGCACAGTTGGGTTCTTCAATTATTTTGAGTCCAGCTGGAAAGCTTCCATAAATACAGGCCATACTCTGCTGGTGTGTTGAGAGCGCAGTATAAGGTGTTAATGCTGCTAATAATTGAGTTATGACCAGTGTGCAAGGAGCTGATACCGCCAAACTTTGATCCCACCCTCAAGGTAACGCTGTCAATGGTGCGAAAGGCAGAGCAAAGGAACAAGGCTGTAGTTTATGTTAAACCAGCTCGAACTGGCATCAGACCTCTCAAATTAGTACACAAAGAGCGTATGAAAGATACTCATCTTGTTAATAGAAATGCCTAGTTATATTAGGCCCTTTTTTGCTTATTATTCATAATATTTTTCTGTAATACAGAAAATCAGTTTTTATTTTTAAAATGCAATCAAATTATATTTCCTATTGAAACTTTAATATCAAAACAAATTAACCAATGCTGCAGATCACACATTAGTAATGTAGTTCTGACATAATTCATGCTCCTCTCCATCCTGTTACGAACTATCATACTACTAAAGTGCAGCAGTTCATAACATATTCTTAAGGGGAGGTTATATGCCTTTTTAAGGAAAAAAAAAAGTGAATTAGACAAGAAACCCCAATAATAACAGAATCTGGTTGGGCTGAACCTTCAGATAAAGGTATTTTAAGATTAAAACAAGCCCCAATCTTTTCATCCTTTACTAACCTGCTGAGATTGATGGGCTCCTTTTTTCCCAGATGCAAAGATCGCCATTTCAGAGGACTAACCACAAGACCAGCAGGACAGCTGCAAGAAGTTGCTAGTCTCTACTGTGCAGCAGTGTCCACTACTCCAGAGACCATACCTGAAGCAACTCAACAGTGGAAAATGCTATCAAATAGGGCTACCAAGGGAGAAGCACTTGATCTTGCCTTTGTGGAGGAAGCCTGGTGAAGTGATGTTTTTCCAGACAGAGATAGTGGGCAAAAGCAGAGTTAATGGCATCCTAGAACCTTTCAAGGTCACTAAGCATGATCTGTCCAATATAGCCTCATCTCCTCCATCCCTTCTGGAGGGAGTAGCTAGCTCACAGCTTGTTGAACTTGGTGAAATTGTCTACCCCAGGTCCCAGTCTTGGGAGAGGCAGTTGAGCCTTGCTGTGGAAGCTGTTAAGAAAGATTCACCTGAATTGTCCTGGCAAGCACAGGTCACCTTGCGCAGACACAGCTTCAACCTCAGGTACCTGAAGAGGTTTCTACACCACCAGTGGGGGCTCAGATGGAGGCAGGAGCATCACTGCAAGAAAAAAAGGGCAAGAGAAACTAGAATTTCCAGAATAAAAAAAGCCAAGCCTAGCAAACATCTGCAGTAAGAGGAGGGCAGGTCAAAACCAAAGCTGTTTCCAGTGGTGAAAACACAGACAAGGAAAGTTCTTTACCAGGTGGCCAAAAGGAGACCACATTGTCGGGTTACATCCACAAGAAACAAAAGAAAGCGAGTTGCAGGCTGGCAGTGAGCAATGTGATTAACACAGTTGTCTGCCCCATCAGAGTCCTGCACTGAGCAGAAGGGAAGAAGTTGGGTCCAGGGATGGGGAGTCTGGAAGTTGGCTCCTTGCTCAATCGTGTTCTCTCTTGCCAAGACCTGGGGCTTTACAGCCCTGCTTTACCAGCAGGTTCTGCTGACCTGTGCATCCAGAAAGTCAAGATAAGTTTGTCAGCCCCTTCTCCGCTCCAAAAAGATGATCTGCCTCTCCCAACTTGAACCATATATGCTGTTAGTTACCAGTTGATGACTGTGATGCTAATTAAAACATACTAAGAGACACACTATAAACATGCACAGCACATGAAGGAAATTAGCCAAGTAAGCTCGTGTCTTTCATTGTGCTTTTATTATTATGCTCCTCGGATGATGTTTTTAAATGAATTTTGAATAGTTTTCTTAATTTGTTTTATTCCACTTCATGGTAACAAAACTGCCAGAGCCCCACAGGAATGATTCGGAGAAGTGCAATATTATTGGAACATGTCTCCTGGTTTTCTTACTGCTTACTTATAATTAAGCTTTATTGAGGTGTAAAATGAATAACAATTAAAAAAAAATGTTTATTGGTCCAGGTGCAAATTCACAGATACTCCAGAAAACTTCCCTTTTCCATGACCTCTAAGAAACATTGCTGATTTCTACCAACTCCCACCGGTTTCTACTAAGGCACTAAGTCACCATCCTGCTCAGCCGTATACCCCAGCGGGATGTCTCTTCAGAGCCACTTACCGTTGCTTGCTGTACACAGACGAGTAGAGAGAGAGTATTGCTGGTTTTCTGCATGGAAGTGCGGAAACACATTAGCTGCAGCTGCTTCCTGTAGCACAAAGAATTGGGTACCAAACCTTACCTTTCCCTGCCCTTGGTGGGAATTGAGATCCTGCTGTGAAAAGCAAAATAGGAATCAATACCTTGCCTATCGCTGTATTTGCTCCTGTAGGGGACTGTTGTGATGCAGACATCTATCGTAGACATAACTGTAATCAGACAGTGAGTTCAAATGAGCTGAGAAAATAGGGGGAGGACACAGAAAAAGGTCGTAGACCTACCCAAAGTGAGAAGGTTCTGGTCGACCCCGATTCAGCTTGGTTTTAGATGTTGGTGGGACCAGTTGTGGTCTTAGGTCCAGCACCACCTTTAGTGCATCATTGGTTCAGGCTATGCCTTCTCACTCTGGGCCTTTGGTAGTCTTGTGATTGGGGAATATTTGGCTGCATCGTTCACAGAGGTGGCTGGTTTTGTTATTGTTGGTTTGGGTTGTTTTGTTTTTTAAGGAAGGTTTTCTTGGCAGGCAAATAAAGCATGCCTTTACCTTCAGATGGATTTCCCAACCTATGGCACAGTCCGAAGACAAATCCCACAGTGGTCAGCAGGCCTTCTGCTCAATCTGGGATTTTAGCACTTACAGCATCCATTTTAGCACTGTACCGCTCCCCCAGAATGTGGCATTAATGGATTACTGTGCATTATGTCCCTCATTACTGCTTAAATATTTATCAGAACATTATGTATTTAGTGGCTAGGGGAAAGAGACAATCCTGCATTTCACCATGCAAAAGGGTTAATTACACACTGGATTAATCTCCGTGACTTAAAGTAAATGATAAAACAAATACAGGGATTAACACGAGAATGTGTTATTTACAGCTAAATAAACGTTCAGCTGTATAATCCGAATCTAGGATTTCCCCATGGAAAAAACTGTTAAAGTCAGTATTTTATATCCGTGGTCTACATTTATGCAGCAGCAAACACAGAGAAGGCTGGGTTTTTTTAGTGTCTGGAAACAAACAAACAGAGCTGGTTGCTCATCTGAGGCAGCTTCCTACCCTGGAGCTGATGTCCTTGGAAGTATTTGGAGGAGTTTGTTAAGAGTGGATTCACTCAGGCCTTAACCTGAGGGTATCTGAGGCACTTATACCTCCACCGTGCCCCACTATCAGTAGACCTCTCTCCGTCTTTTTCAATATTGTGTGTCCTTACCTTTTTTATTTTTCTCCTTTTAGTTGACACATCCATAAAAACCAAGCCAGCAAGAAGTTTCCATGAGGGTCTATCATAAGTATACTATCCAGCACTGCTGGAGACACACACGGGTACTTGTGCTAGAAGAAACAGCACAAAACCAACATCTAACATGAAACAAAGCGGCCTATTTGCGCTTCAACAGGAAATTATACCCTGATGCTAACCTGTAGCCCACTGGTTGCACTTCCATCACTGCAGTGGTCCACATGTCGCAAACATGTAGCATGCACATAACCGTAATGACAGGCTTATTTGTAATTAAAAAACTTGGTTAAGTTCGGGTTCTTTAGCAGAAAAAAGACACCAGAAAACCCAGTTGTTCATGGAATTCAGCCAATGTTTTTCTCATAAAATAAGTTCTTAAGGTAACTTATACTGGCACTGTGAAATATTGTTCATTATAACGGAGCAGCTGAGATAATGTTGTTTTCTAATTTCCCTTTCTCAGTCAGAAATTAAATAAAAAGTCATGTCTAAATTACAATACTGGATTGAACGCAGACAAGGACCCCATGCGGGGAGCTTATGATATATCCTTCCCACGTTTTATAGCCATTAAAAAAGATTATAGGGTTTTTTTTCCTTTTCTTTTAGGCCATTTACATTTGTTCTGAACTCTCACTGTGTTTTATTTGAAGCTCTTAAAAGTGCCAATGTACATAATAAGTCAATCAAGAAGTTAAATTAAGAAAAAAAACAAAAACATATTGACTTGTCTATACCAAGCATGCACTTGGAAATCTGAACTCTGCCACCTAATGACTTACTGACTTTGCAATAAATATCACTGAGCAGGGATGGCTGGGTTGTTCTGCACAGGGAAGCACATTTATAATCTGATTAAGGAGTCTTCTAATATATCCTAGCATGGTCCCAATAATGTGGTGCTCTAAGCTCTTCCCCACCAAAGCAGCCATTAACATCTGCAGAAATGCTCTGTGGGGTCTGGGACTCCTTCTTACAAAGGTTTCCAGCCCCAAAAAAACCTCTCCTTGTTGCTACTTGCCTCTGTAATGCCCATTTTGCCCATGCCCATAGGGTCGCAGAGCAGCTCACCACATTGCCAAATGCCTCCTCCATGCCCCCAACTCCTTTGTCAAGCTTCTTCTGCTGTCTCCCTGCTTTCCCCAGACCCCAAACCTCCTCCTACTATGCTCTAGCAGTTTAGTCTGCATGGTTTCTCAGCCATCTGTTAGCCACTCACCAACCTATGCCAAACATCCCCCTACCCTGTTGCTCTCCTTCTTATGCTGACTGTCATTACCTTCTGGGAGTACACACTACTCCTTCAGTCTCAGACATATTGAGTCTTTCAAAACCATCTTCTTCTGCCATCATTGTTTTAAGTCTGTAAAAGGTTTTGGACACTGCAGAAATTGCTTCTTCCTTTTTAAGCATGCAGATTTACTCTTTTTCTGCAGCTTTTCAAAGCCAAACTACTTCCCCCACTCTCATTTTCAAGAGCATTTCAAGTATCCTTCTTCACTCTGGCAGCCCACCTCAGAGCTGGTGGCATGATAAGAGTTTGAGACAGGCTTCCCATGAGGCTTCGTTAGCTGAAGGTGGGATTTATCTCACTTTCACACCTGAATGGCATCTCAGGCCAGACCAGTCAGCTGTGTTCTCTCACAGGCAGCAAAGAGAAAGAGGCAACTCCAGAAGCAGATTTACTCAACCAAATTGAATCCCCCATCTTGAAAACAAATCACCTTCCCTGTGGAAGCACCTCTTTCTTTCCAGTGATTAGGAAGGTATCCTAAGCTGCCAGGTTGGTCTTGCCTTTCAGACTTCAGAAATGTGGGCACCTGGACTGTTTTCCAACATAACATGAACATGCTGTTCTGTTGGAAGCATGACTTCTTGGATCGACCGTGTGGAGTGGCAGCTGCACAAAGCTCTCATAACATGCTACTTCATGCAGTCCAAGGCATTGGGACAATTTGATTAAGGTAATTACATTCGTCTCTTACTGACATCTCACATCAGAAACCTGGTGCTTTCATTGGAATTTAACACCTTTTGCTTCCTATAGCTTGCCTGTCCTTGTGAAATGATTGCCATGTTTTGCTCCAGAAGTGACTGCATTCCAGTGGAAGGTGAAGCGTTCCTCCATGTGGATTCCTGGACCTTGTTCAATAAACATAAAACTTTAATATTGTACTTGGATTGCTGCAAATGGAAGGTGCTGTGTTACCCTAATGCAATTTCTGGGAAAGTAAGCCCACTCTATACCTCAGGGCTCAATTAATTAAGGAACATTAAATACAGTATAAGGTCTTCCTCCCAGCAGCACAAACACCTGCACTTCATTGTACAACTTGTACCTCTCCTAACAGCTATACAGACAGCTAAGGCCTCATCCAAAACCTAATAAAGTCCATGGAAAGATTCCCATTTACTTCAGTGTGGCTTGGATCAGACACCAAGGCAACATCGTGAGGATAATCAACCTGGTGCGCAAATCACAACTAATTTGCAACTGGGAAAACCTGGAATGAGTAAATCAGTTGAGCTCCAAGCCCTAGACATTGAATGTCTCGGTCTAGTGTGAACAAAAGATAGTAAAAGACTTTCTGATGAAACTCCAGAGATGTTTTTTCCTGTCTCTCACCAAAACATGATGGTCCTTAGCTCCAATATTGTTCAATTTTGTTATTCTAAGCAGAAGATGCTTCAGTCTGCAGAGGAGATTTTTATCCTAATCCTTCATAAACACACAGATTTTCAGTTCCCTAACTCTTCTATCAACTCGTTTCAATACACAGTGACAGTGGGAAAGATGAACTAACCTCATTTACAGAGACCATCAGACCAGCCAATGAGTTATCTGGTCACCACAGCAAAAAATTACTGTCTGTGTCTGATTAAAAGGTCAATGAACCACTAGGATGGTGCCAAAAGTGAGATTAATTCATTTTCTCTAGACTAGTCCCCTGCAGTTCTAACCTGTGATGATACAACATACAGTTGTACTTTGTCCAGATTAATCCCTTAAGTCTTGTTCTTTAGCTCCTATTTGCCACTAAATGAAAGCTATGAAACCAGCAAAAGCTGTCAATCCTTTTTTTCTCAGGGAAACCCTGTACATAGAAGAATCAGAACAGCTAACACGTGTAGCTGGAGTCAGCTTCAGATCAAGGCACCCAGATCTAGGTACCTGTGTATCTACCTCTCAGCTAGGTATCCAGGCTCCCATTCTAGCCCATGAGGCCATGAGGAGAGCAATCCAGCTGGTCCAAGAGCAGATCCCTCCAGTGCTCAGTCAGATACATACTCCACTGATGACTACAATGAGGGTGCAGACACACAGGTCATATATGGATACCTACATATAGGGGTTTTTATCTGGCACAATCTTGCCTTTAGTTTGCCCTATATGATGCTTGACCAGGACTTCAAGGCATCAATATATTTCAGAATGAATATGGGTCTCGGTAAGCAGCTTTCATATTGTTCAGCAGCCCATAGTCTAACTCAGCTTCTTTCGTGGATATGGCATTTGGTCTTGCAAAGAGATACTTTGCATCTCCTACCTCACCTGTGTTTACGCAGCTGCCTCCAACCACAGCCGAGGACCTGGCCAAGAGCTACCTCTCCCATAGAAAAATGAAGAAATGTCCGTTCTTAATAAATGTAGTTACATATGATATCTTAATTCAGTCTTCTCACTATCATCTCCAAGAGTTATGTCTGTAACTGGCTAAAGAAATCAAATAAAATAATTTTCTTGCGTTCTTATCCTGGTATTCACATATCATTATTCTGGTATTTACATAACTTACTTAAAACACTGGAATCAGAGGCTAAAAATATCTGATATTCTCTGGTACTCCTAAGGACAAACTTCATATATGGACTTTTCCTACTTTACAGAATGTCTTAACAGAAGAAATGAAAGGACACAAAAATATTAATTCAGTTGAGCTATCCCTGTAGCCTATTGTTGGAATACTCCCTAAGTGTTGAGGGAAATTGTATTTTTTCTCCGAGAAAGCAGCTACAAAATGCAGATTCCTATTGCTCCCCAGTGGCACAAACTTCGGCAGTCAAAACAGGAGTTAACAGAGGAAACAAAAGTCCTAGACACACAGTGAAATGGAGCAATGCAGGGTAGGAGGCTGCGGAAAACATTTAGCTCTGTGAACTTCCATCTCATTTATTTCTGTCCTACAAAATTAACTCTGCTCTTACTGAACTGAACCGGAGCTTAAAAGAAGGGAACAATTCTCACACATCTGTTTCGGTCACTATCACTTCCAGTTTTTGGTCTGATAATAAAGAAGGAAGAGATCAGGTCACAGGAGAGACCCCATCCAGCTTCAAAACGGTCACCTGAGGAGCAGGTCACATCTTCAGGGAATGCGACCGGTTGCCAGACCAAAGGAGAAGGCTTCCTTAGTGCTTTACTCATTACAAAACACTACTTTTTTGCTATGTTGGGAAAATAAATCCGTCATCCAACAGTACACAGGCTGCTCTAATAGACCCGTGCATCTGAGTGTGAAGGAAAGGATCACACAGAATCCACAGCAAACCCTGGAAAAAATGGAGTCCACTTGGGACACTTTCCTAGAGCTGGTTCATTACACATCCCTGCAGGAGGTTAGACTGGAAAGGAGAGAAACCGACCTTTCTGTCCCCATTTCCTTCTCCACTCTGCCTTTCCTCCTCCCTACCATCTCTGCCTTCCTTAATTATTTTCTATTTCTCTGTCTATGAGTCATCTTGATAAGTGCCATAAAAATCCATGTGCTGGAAATCTTGCAGCCAGAGCACTGGTTCCCTAGCTTAGTCTTCTCTTGCTTTGCATATACATGAATTGTGCATGTGATCTCCCTGCTGGCACCTGGAATTTTCTTGGATCCCTAGGAAAATTACGGAAATTTTCAATAAATAGAAGCCATTAAGATATTTCTAGTTAGTAGCTGAATGGGTCTGTGCAGGAGAGAACCACTGAGAAAAAAACAGGATGAAGTTTTCTGCACTTTCCATCCTTTTGAAGCACAAAATCTGAACCAAACTACCCACTTTAATAAAACATTCTCACAAAGATCTTTAATACTGAAGAAAACTACTTATATCATCTATGGCTTACTACAGGGAGATATCGAAACCTCATAGAGACAGAAGTGTTCATGACTGGAGTAGCGATGCACGAGAGAGAAGATCTCTGCTGAGAATACGTCTGTATCCCAAAGAGACCACCAGGAATATCCTAAGCCACGACTCCTTAGTAATCATCTCTCTTCTGTATATGCATGAGTGATTAAAAATAAAAGCAGAACCCTGAGATCCCCTGACTTGTACGGGTATCAGGTATGGCCCATCACCGAGAAGATTTTTCCCGCTTAAATATGCAGCCGAACCCGACAAACTACAAGGACCCAAATAACCAGAACGGAGACATTTCTTTCTTTCTTTACAGTGTCTTCCAATATATCTTTTAATTTCGGTGTCTTAAATTTCCCTGTGTGTCAAACCCAGCTTTGCTTTTTCGTGTTGATTATTGCTTGCTCAGATTGCTCAGCCGCTTCTATATGGGAGCCATCTGCTGTTTATAAAGCTCTCTTACAGTCAAGTTGCCGGTAAAATACAACGGCTTTATTGGTCTTTTCACTCTTTTTCAGAGGCCACTTCTGATTTCGATCCTTTACTTTTGTTTGGAGGGGGTTTGGCATTAAGAACAAAGTAATTCTGTTTTCCATAGACAGAATCACTTTTGCTTGAGGGAATATAAAAATCTCCATAGATACAAAAGTTTTCATCAGTCTTTACGAACAGAAATATCCTGGTGGCTATTTTGAATAGACACAGTGATTTAGACCCTTTGAACTGGCAAAATTAATCTCAGAGTTAGTTAGAAAAATGTTTTTTTCTCTCAGAGAAGACGCTGACAAAAAGGAAATAAAATTAGCCAAGAACTAAATTTGATGAATTAAGATATTTTCATTAACAACTGAAGAAAAAATTCATCTCTGAGGTGTAAAGCATTTGGTTTACGTTTTATGAACCTTATAGCACCTCTGAAGAAAGCATTTCTACACCCATCCCTTTTACCCTAGTAAAGTAATTTCCCATTAAAAGTTTTGTTGAAACTAGTTCTAGTAAAAACTGATCTGTGTCAGGTACCAACTTTAGAGAGTATCTCCTAGGCATCCGCTTAAAGAGCAAGAAATCATGTTCATTTCCTTCTTAGCTCTAAAGGGTTTTTTCTTAGCACTAACGGAACCTGTCCATTCTCCAGGAAACATCAAATAATTCAGTAATAATTATTTTTTTTAAAGTGCTTCTGAAAGTACAGGCACCTGGAGGCAAAGTTGCATCTTTAAGGAAATGATGTAAATGTATATATCCATACATAAAACTGGCTATAACAGATGTAACTGCAGTGATATTTAACTAGTTTGCATGCACTTCTTAGCTATAAACACCACCCCTGCCTTATCATGTTTAAATCTGTCACGGATGTCAGATATTGCCTTCTTAAGTAGACTCAACTGTATTACAGGCTTCTGCGGTAATGCTGGGCTGAAGTGTATCTCCATTTTATGTTCTTAAATATTCATAAGAAGCTTTGCAACATTAATATCTTAGAAGGCTTACAAGAACACTTAAACAATGTGCCTTGCCTCCTTTCGCCCCTCCCAAAACGTCCCAGTCTTTTCCAATTTGTGTAATGCATTGAGCCATTTTAATAATTGTTTGGGGATTTATTCCGTGGTTCTGCCGCTCGCTCATAGCCGGTGTAATTACTATCTCCACTGGTCTTATCGTGCACTAATCCTGCTTGTTTCACCAGCAGAGGAGACAAGATTTGAGAGCGTAAGCGTGAGGCAGGGGTTTTGCCCTGGAATTACACCCTGTGAACCCCCCGCTGCTTCGTGTCTGCAGAAGAACCAAAAATAAAAATTAGGCCTTACTTCAGCTGAAATATTATTTTTAATACGAGACATGTGAAGGAAATTAGCTTTTCTGTGACTGTAAACAAAGTTATAGATTGCAGAAGTTTAGCCGTATTCACATAAAATATTCTTTTCTTTGGGCCTCATTTAATCTAGCTGCTTTAAATGATTTTTATCAGGTCACTACAGAGAATGCATTTATGTGCATGCCTGTGTGCGCGCGTAGATTGTCTGATGCCTGTGGAAGTCATAACCCTGCAGCAAGTCCTGCACCAGAGAAGGTCTGCAGGAATTAAAGTTTGTTTTAAGATTTGGCATTAACAGAACGTTTTCCCGACTATGTAGCTGAATTCCCAGCTGTGGAGTGAGAACTACCCCCTGAAGTTTTCTATGCACACTTCTAGGAAAAGAGTAATTTTGTGGGAGAAATATATAAGCTATTCTTTCTAATGGATTCTGCCTTATTTTCCTGACAGGCTTGGAGGTCTTCTGCATAACAAAAGCCGGCTCCCACAAATTCGGCATTGCACACATGTACATTTCCTATACTATTCCAGCCAAATCTTCCTCTGAGCTTTCAAAATTAAGCACATGAGGGCTATTCGCCTGACACATCATGGCCTGAGCTTGCTGTGACAAGCTTACGGGATGTTAAGACCCACTCTCTTCTTCTGCTCGTTGATGTTACCAATCTGCTTCCCGCCAAGGGGCAATATTTCAATAAAAAGCAATACAGAAAATATCTTCATCACATTTTTATCATCTTGCTGGTGTTCCAGGGAGCCCTCTCTCTCATTCAGCTATCAGCAGCAAATAACCCTGGCGAGCCAACGTACATGAATGTGCCTCATTCCCTTATCTATGCTTCTTGGTGGTGTTCAGACAAATGTAACTCAAGGCTACCATTTGCAATCCAGGCTCTCGCTGTGCTTATCCAGACCAGCGTGAAAATGCATGCAGAGCCCTATGCCTGCAGTGAGATAGTGTAGATAGATGGGGACCAAGGGGATGGATTGAGGGCGTGGCTTGGAAGTACTGAAAGTTGGGCTTGAAAGGGGATGGAGATGAGTTATTGAGCAAAGTTGAACGTTCCCCACTTTCGGTGGTTTCTGTTCACTGCGGTGTGCACTTTGGCCAGCTCTACTCGGTGTGGTTCACCAGATGTGAGTGAGAAGCAGAGGGTGCTGCAGACCCGAAAAGCACTTCACAGTGGCGCAAGCCCAAGGTCAAGCTGGATCACACATCCAGCATCCCAGGGGACCCCCTGGAAATGTTGTGGGTGCCCCGTGGGATAAGCAGAACTCATCTGCCTTCAAGACCCTATGGACACTAAATGCACTTTAAACAGGAGATGTTCAGGCGGTGTCAATCAGAAGGCACCGCAATGAAGATGATTCACTCTGGCAAAGCAGCAGCCCTCGAGAGCATGAGAAAGCAAACCCCTTCCTCACCTGTGCTGCATTTCTTTCAAGAAAGAAGGACACAGGTATTACAGGTATAGTGGGTGGTGCCAGGCTTCTGTATTGGGGTGAGCAGCACTGTTTATGTTCCTCGGTGGACAGAGGTGCTTCTGGCATTGCACCGGCTCTGTCTCCCTGTTCCTTGGGCAGACCACAACAGAATGCATGCTTACACTTTCGTATATTACCAAAATTAATACCAAGCTTAGAAAACAACACTGTGCTGCAGGCAGAAATGGGGGGCAAGAATTTCTATTTCCAAGGCAGCTGCAGTGGTTGATTGAAAAGCTCATACAACGTACTGCCACTGTTCAAACTTTGGGGTGTTAAATCCAAATCTAAATAATCCTGCATGTTTCTTCCTTGACTAAGCACCTGAGCACTAATTACATGCCTGGTTGATTCGGTAATGTACGTACATTTCTGGGCTCCCTCTGCTTGTATTGGTCTCTCTCCGCTTCGGGAGATTAATGAGGTGAAGAAACAGAAGATTGTTACAAACCTTCAGCTCGCTGTACCTCCTAAGAAGATGATGTGAAATGTACCAAACATCACATTATTTTGTTAACACTGCTGTGTACAGTATATAATTATAATTTAGCTGTTATATTTCTTGCCTATTAAAATAGATAAGCAATGATCCAGGACTGCAATGAACAGCACAGCTTCACGGGACTGTTTTTGCCGTTATGCTGTAATAGGCTAAAATACATTTATGTATGTAAGGTTTTTGGTAGGATCATTCATAGGGGATCACTTCTGAGACATATCTTTCCTTGTAGGTTTACCAACTTGAGATTCCTTGCTTTCTCTCTGCCTTTGGGGTTACTGTTGCTTTTATATTGTTGAATTTTCTAAGCAGAAAGCCTTGGGCCTGATTCTTCACATATCCATTTGCTTATCTGACAGTCTATGGGATTTTGGTTGTATGAGAAACGCTGAATTTGCAGCTATTCTGTTCTTTAGCGGGGCACTCAATAAGACTATGTCCATGCTTGTTTAGTCAAGATACACTTATTTGACGTGCTGAACTTGAGCCTAGATCTGCAGCCACAGTCTACATGTTGTTGCCACTGACACTGAGGATCGAGGAGAGGTAGAAACTGGGTTGAAATGCCTTGGGGTGTTACTTTAGGGGCCTGAACCCCAGTCAAGCTTACTGGTTCTGATATACAAAAAGGGCATATGAAGATGCTCCAGCATCAGACTAGATTACTTCTCTTGCTCTGATTTACCTGCTTTTGATCTGTCTTTTCTCTTAATTTTTTTACAAAGGCTCCTAAGAGCACTGTACTGATGCTGTGCAATTATCCATTTTTCTCATTTATTAAAGTTTTATGCCTCTTAGTTTAGTGCTTACACACTCATTATATTAAAGAAGAAAATAAGTCTAATGAGTCCAATTAATAATCCAAGTAAGCCCATTAACACCGAAACAGTGAGAAGAAACAGCAGTGTGGAAGTCAATGCTGTTTAAAGAAGCTCAAGACAGCAATGTAGGCTGGTGTTCTGCACAAAGACAGAAAAATCGTATGCCCAGTCAATAGGATCTGCATAAATGCTTAGAGTGCAACTTCACTGTCAAAATGCAGGCACTAGCTGCCATCTGAGATGCTCAGGTGCTCAAAGCACCTTTTGAGATGCTCAAAGCACCTCCATGAGTAAGGAGAAAGATGAAAAACCTTTCTAATGTTCCTCCTGTCAAAGGTGGAGTTTGCTCCCTTGCTCCCCTATAACAGATGCTCAGAGGAATCTTGCCTGGTCCTTCTGCAAGTTTTTCTCACATTTCAGACACCCACTCAGAAACTGTGAAATGTCTTCTTCATCCAAACTAGAGCTGGAAGTGGGAAATTAACATTGCATAAATATTATAGCAGGATGCCTGGATTTAAATCCAGCCCATCCCAAACCCAGATCTAGCTGGATTTGATACTGAGCTCAAGCTCTGAGGCAAAGCAAGCAGTAGGGACTCAAAAATACTGATTATATTGTCCAGAAAGTATGGACTGAAGATTTCAAAGTTGAAGACCCAGGCTAAAAGCTGATGGCTCCTCAGAAAACATGTTGCATCAACTTTCACAAAATAATACCTAAATATCCTCAAAATATATACCAGGCTTTTCAAAAGTCACTGCTCCTTCCTTCTTTTACTAAAAGATCAAAAGATCTAACTCTCTCATCCATGTTCCAATGAAAATATGCTTACCCATACACGTGTACACACAACTATATATGTATTTACATGGATATGGATACAAATTCACCCTCTTTCTTTACGCAAGTATTTCTTTTTGTTCCTTTCCCCATTAAACTTTAGGGAAGCCTCTTCTCTGCTGTGCAGCAGTGCACCAGAAAACAACCCAATGGTAGCCCTGCAGTATTTTCCTTGTGTAACCCAACTCCTTGGTGGGAGCGGAGAGAGCTATCAGCTCCCTTTGATTAACAGGGTGGGTATGCTTGACATTCACTTACCAGAACAGCGAAGATAACTTTGTAGACCACATTAATGGGGATCTACATCTCTTGCTCATTGATGACATTGAGCCTAACCATGTGGTGTTTTAGGAGCAAAGTAATTCCATCAGCTGCCTTTGATTACATCATAAATTGACACCTTGCCAAGATATAAAAACATGGTTTTAGTCTGTGGAGGCCAGGGCACTTCAGATGATGCCCTCTCTCATTTGCTGGGTCTTGTGCCACAACAGAGCTATAGATCACATCTGTAATCCTGTGGAGTTCATTATCTCCTAATGCTATTTGCTTTTTTAGATCATTAGAACGAAACTTGACCTGACCTGTGAACTATGAAATTGATTGTTGCCTTTAAATGGTCAACAGCCCATTTTCCAATCGATATACCAAATAATTTTATACATATTTAAATTATATATAACTTTAATGCTTGTTAAATTTATCTGCCACTTTCCTTCTCTAGTTTATTTTGCATGCATCTGAAAGGTGGATGATGCTTTTACTGCTTGGTGGTACCATTTAGAAAAAAAGGATGAAGAAGGACGAAGATACAAATAAAACCTGGCCTGAAACAAAGGCTGAACCACTGAACATGAGTGCATTTCTGTTCTGAAGACTTTTGAAACATATCCTAGGTTGGGCTGTGGTTTCAGATTAATACATTCCCTGATGGCTGGGGAAAAAAACCCAGCTAAACCAGAACACAGTTTTGCTGTAATCATTCAAGATTGAATAGAGTTTGTGGTGAGCAAAGGGCTTCTTTTCCCTGTTCGTTGCTTTTCAGAATGAAAAACATTAAGAAAAGAAGCTCAACACGACTCAGCAATGTACTCTGACAGCCCAGAAAGCTAGCCGTGCCCTGGGCTGCAATCCCAGCAGCGTGGGCACAGGTCGAGGTGGGGAGAGGATTCTGCCCCTCTGTCCTACTCTGCTGAGACCCCTCCGGGAGCCCTGCGTCCAGCTCTGGAGCCCTCAGCACAGGGCAGAGCTGGAGCTGTGGGAGCGGGGCCAGAGGAGGCCACAGCAATGATCCAAGGGCTGGAACCCCTCTGCTGGGAGGAAAGGCTGGGAGAGCTGGAGCCTGGAGAAGAAAAGGCTCCGGGGAGACCTTAGGGCAGCTGCCAGGGCCTGGAGGGGCTGCAAGAGAGCTGGAGAGGGGCTTTTTAGGAGAGCATGGAGTGACAGGACAAGGGATAATGGTTTTAAACTCAAAGAGGGGAGATTCAGACTGGATCTAGGAAAAATTTTTTACAGTGAGGG
>Ga0181612_169126_pt1 | contig 31078 bp, 18 predicted proteins | sample HoacroProtozoa21_FD_119630 | JGI IMG/M metagenome (GOLD analysis project Ga0181612, IMG submission 119630) | Hoatzin crop microbial communities from Cojedes, Venezuel. Combined Assembly of Gp0051906, Gp0051904, Gp0051908 | reverse complement strand
TCTTTCTTTATTGCTTGTCAAGTGCACCTCTAAGCAAGAGTTTACAGGAGGATAAAGGGGAAATGCTGACATTAGGCTTCTACTGACAATGGACAGAACAAAAGAATCAGTCCTCAGAGTGCCACAAACCCCAAAGAACAAGTGCCAGATACTGAAACAAAGTGACACAGTGCTTGAGAGCTGCTCTAACTGCACCAGCTGGCCTCAAGGACTTTATCTTATCATACCATATTTATAAAAGTTCAGTTCAAAGCGTCCGTTCAAGTCCACAATTAAAGCCAAACACATCTCCATTCTTAATGCTACTACTATACAAAAAACCCTCACAAAACCAAGCTGCCCAGCTCCCCCCAGCATTGCTCCATTCTGCATTTCTAATAGATATGGTAGTGCACTTACACACTCCTTCTCCCATTTCATGGTTGTTTCTGCCACCACGCCTTGCAAGCGTGCCTCCATCCTACGCTTGTCAGAAGCCTGACGTTGCAGTTTCTGGCTCTTGCTTTCTAATTCTTGCTGAAGATTACGCTTGTCTTCTTCATAAATTGTTGCAGTTTTCTCTAAAATATCAATCTGGAGGAAGAGAGGAAGGACTTGGCATGCTTCTTAAAAATGCAACTGTCTAAACCCCGAATTGCTAGTTATATTTGGCTGTTAACGTGTACTAGCATATATTAGCTGTTGTACAAATACACCCAGATAAATATTCCACATTCCAAAAGGTTTCAGAGATTTCAGAACTTTCTTACAAGTTGCCCATCTTAATGTATTAAGAAAAGCCTCATCCCATAAGTAAGGAATAAGGTACAAGTGTTCAGTGAAGTTCCCCACAAAACACTTAATCTTGTTTCCAAAATCCATCTTGCAAGCCACTTCTGGTGTCAAGCAGCTTGACACATGGTACGCAGAGAACGCATTTTGTGCTTAGCTTTAGACAACGAAAAAACTGACCTTATATTCCAAAGTTTTAATTTTCTTCTCCAGTCGTTCTAGCTCCATTTTCTGTCCTGCTATTGTTTTCTCTTTTTCAGATAGTTTTCCTCGAATATAGTTTTCCTTGGACACAACGCTGGAGTCAAATTCTTGAAGCATTGTTTTAAATGCAAGCACTGCAAGAAAATCAGTGTATTTTACCTTCTCACCGTATCTCCAGAATATCAAATGCAGTTCTACCTTTCTCCTACCAATTTAATGCTACCAGTTATTTCACTACCTAAAAAAAGGTCTTTCAAATGATCAACCCAGACAAGATACTTATTTCGTGTTGGTACAGAAGAGATCCCTTGAGTGGTAATAAGGGTGCCAAAAAAATCTAGCTCCACACTGATGTTTAAATTCTTACCGTTTTTGGCAAACTCCTCTGACAACATTTGTCGTAGTTTATGGCGTTTTTCCAGGACTTCAATAAGCTTTGGAAGTGTTTGATCATCATTAACATCCAATAGCTCACACGAAGGCAGTGGAGGAAAGTTCTGCAAAAACATTTCTGAAACAGATTGCTCTTCTGTTTCTGTAAGATTTAAAGCCAAGAAAGTCTGTCAGCAAGCTACAGAACAGAAAAATTCCTTTCGACAATGCACAGCCACAGATCGTTCATTGCACCAGTATCACAAAGTAGACAGAACTTAGAATAATTAATGAGAACTATGAGTCTTCAGCAGAGATGACAGTTTTGAGAAAAGATTAAATGCGACATTCTTGATTCATTACTCTACAATAGCTCCAGGCAACTCTTGATTTCTAAAGTAGGCCCTAAGCATACAAAAACATCAAAGTATCACCTCAGCAGAGCTTCCTTTCAGGAGCTGCAATAATGGGACCATGAATTCAACTGATAGCCCATAACAAAGAATCATTTTGAGACTTACACAGTACCTGGTTTATACTACAAGTAGCACCACAGTATGAACCTATTGCAGGGAAGGCTCACAACTAACAGTTAAGCGAAGTTCCTTTTGCACTTTCAAGGCTCAAATAATTTGTTTTAAAACAGCTTTCAACTCCTAACACAAAAAACCCACTGTGCTGTAATCACCTAGCACTGGAGCATTTACCTCCATTGATCGGGCCACCCCGCATCTCCAGTTTCCGTGCGAGCTCCTCTCTGAAGGCCTGATTCCTAAAGCGCCGTCCCGGCGTTAAGCCGCAGAGCGGTCTGTCCACAGGTCTTGCAACTTCAACTTCCTGGGTCATTTCCGCAAAGCGCATGACTTGCTGCAAAAGAACAAAAGTAAGCTTAAAAAATACTACCAGCTGCAGCCCGATATAAGTTCGAAAGTGATATCTGAGGCCAATTAAGGTATTAGAAGAGACATAATCAAGCTATAATCTCCAGTAGCTCCCAACTAGATAGCTTGTGATTCTGAAGCGGAGCGTCCAGAAGCCTTCCCAGTGGCACCTCACAGAATCACAGAATAGTAGGGGTTGGAAGGGACCTCTGTGGGTCATGTAGTCCAACCCTCCTGCCCAAGCAGGGTCACCCAGAGCAGGCTGCACAGGACCTTGTCCAGGCGGGTCTTGAATATCTCCAGAGAAGGAGACTCCACAACCTCCCTTGGCAGCCTGTTCCTCACCACCTCAGCGCCCAAGGAACCACGAAACCAACTGTGCAGACAGCCAAGGTTTTCACAAGTGCTGTCACAGCAGGGATTAAGGACCTAAACATGGCTATTTGGACTTCCGTAAATGAGAGAAACCTTTCCCATTTTACAAGCAAGTAGCAGTCATAATTTTTAAGAGGAAAAATACGACTTAGAGAGCATATTTGCCCTACAATATTATATTTGATTACCTGAAGTGCCCAAGCAACAAAAATTATCATTCCCCTCATCTACTAAACAAGTACAAGAATTCAGTGATAAACACTGAGTAGGACGGAATGAGCCAAGATCTGCAAGGAAGTTACCAAGCTTTCCTCGTAGTCCTCAGCTTTGGGATTAACGCACACAATCATACGCACTTTTCCTTCACCATCAAAATAGTTCTTGAAGAGATGAGTCAGTTTGGAATCTCTGTACGGAACCATCTTAAAACAAAGTACATGAAAGATGTAGTAAGCTTTCATTACACCAGATCCTCAATCAAATCAAAAGATAATTAGATAACGGGTTGCATACCTTATTTGTTCCATACATTTGGTTTTCCCGTAGAACTTCAATACACGTTCTTAATGTCATTAGTGACTGATTAATATTACCTTAATACAAGACAAGAGAAAAAACTCTGTAAGCAGCCATTTGACTCACGTTCCCAAATTATTTAGCGGTTTACTTAACAACAAATTGCCTGGACGCAAGTTATATTTGTTACAGACAACTGCTCTAACTGAAGTATCAGAGTAAGTGCTACTAAAAACTTCCGGTTTCCAAACTGGAGGATTTAAGGTCATGGAGTCAGACAACTGAACATGGTAACAAAACATTTCTTCCTATGGTGTCTTGACTGAGACAAGACTCGTATGAGCATCTGTTACCGCATAAAATTACCAGGCTGTCTCAAGGTGGTACATACCTGCTTCTCGCAGCCTGTTCCCTTCAGCTTTTGTTCTGTTAGTTCTTTCACTTCCAGCCAGATCAACTAAAGACAGCTGGCTTAAAGTGATCTGTTCTTTCTGCTGTTACAGAAAAACTCCGTTAGGCCAACAGTTAGGTCCATATTCCTTCCAACAGCGCCAGGGAAATGCCCCCTCCCGCCCCAAACCTAAACCAGCATGCAAATGTAAAAAGAGTACATGTTGCGTCTTTATTTAAAGTCTGAGGATTCTTTTTTTATAGCCCTTAATGCAAGAAGCTGTGCACCACTAGCTTTTTCTGTAAGTTTAGCAGATCCCTTCTATCTTGTGGCCCAAGACAGAGATAACGGCTGCGCTCATTCAAATCCTCCAAGTTTTAGATTCTTGACAGTTTTTGCTCAAAAGAAGCAGAGGTAAAAACCAAAGGAATACACGGTAACTGTTTTGGCAGGCCATGCTGCAAGGTTCACCGCCTTTTCTAACCTACACACGTGCCCACGCGTGCACAGCTCTGCCTTAACAGCCTGCCCCAGGACTCACCTGCAGCACGTTATCTCCATCTGCATCCAGGGGTGCCTGAGCCAACTTTATCATAAAAACACTGTGAGAGCGACTAGATTCTCGATTCAGCTGAGTGTTTGCAATGCGCCTCTTCTTTTGACCTGTTGAGAACAAAAACCACCCCTCCAAAGAGCTGTTCCATTTAACAGGCTTGCCACCTGGCAAAGCCAACTCTGTTTTCAGCATGATCGTGTAAAGGATTACACATCTGTACTGAACTTAAGAAGTTATATTCTAAGATTTACCTCTCCAAAACACTTCAAAAGCTTCTTCTGTAGATTTCACCTCTACTTCTGTGCATCCTGTGACATACATGTTGTGATTCTGGTCCTCACGAAGCATTTTGGATTGTGGAGGTCTTAAGGACAGGGAGGGAATCAAACAGAAAAAAAAGCACACTAAAATTGAGTGGCGTTTTCTGTACAACAATGCACTGTCATGCAAATTTTCTTTTGTTTAAGTACAAAATTCAGACTGAATACGTCAATTATCCATACAGTAGATGGAAGAGGAAGTAGCAAGTACACGGACACACATTCAGTCAAGATTAGTTACACTTCAGCTACTGCTTTAATTTAGAAGCTATGCTTAACTGCAGTTCTTACTGGAAATCATGGTTTTGGATAGCAGCTATTGCTTTTCTACATGCATGCAGAAGCAAGGTGGCTTCAACAGCATTCTATATTCGCTAGTAAAGCAAGAAGAGATAGGGAGTCAGTCCAAGTTTGTTTTCTGCTTCTACTAAAAAAGAAATTTCGCTTTTCAGTATTCAGAATAATACGCTTATGCACATACATAAAGTCACCATTTCGCACAGGGGTGTTGCAATTGTTCCACCTACCAAAAAAACAGGGTTAAAAAATATTAAGTCATTCAGCTCGCGTCTAAAATCTTTTTATATATAACACACTGTAGCTTGCATAAATAGAAATCATCCAAGATTCTTCATAGGCTGAATTTGGACATAGGCATAATACTAAATTGGTAATTTTATTCTTCTTTAAAAAGCATTCACAGACATTCAAACTCCTTTCGTTAGTCTCTGTAAATCAGCCAACTCTGTTTAATTAACACATGTACTGATGGATACGTGTAGGGTTTTCTTTAACAGATCTGGAATTTTAAAAATATATTAAAAGTTTAATTTGCAGACTGTTTTTCTGACGGTCTCAAGACTTACCAATTTTAGACTTCAGCCAAGTACACACCTTTCCAAAAAACAGCCAGAATTTCATAAATGAGACAATTTCTGGTTTTATGGAAATTACTGACATCAAGTGAAACAATATACAAACTTGCATTAACTGTAAAGCAGCAAAAAAGTAGTAACTTTCGCCCAACACACTGTTTCCAGGAGAAACATGTCAGCTATGGAATAGCTTACTCTTCAGGTTGAAGTCACCTGCTAGGAACAGTAGTCTGCAGAGCAGCACGAACAGACTTAGAAGTGGGATACAACACTCTGCCTAACAAATTAAATATTTGCTTATTAATCTCCCACTATAACAAGGAAGGGAGCACTAAGCCCTAGCAGCAACAGAACAACCATCCATACTTGGCACACTTAAACACTACTGCCTGGACTCCTTGGCTGTCCCCTTTCTCATGTGATTTTTGAAGCAATTTCCACGAATTGAGTCAGACTCGCCAAGACTACAGCCGCAAAGACATATTGTAGTACCCACAGAAAACGTAACAGAAGCAGGAGTAATGGCATTTATAAAACTTACTTTGGTTTTATGGGCTCAAAGGGAGTTTCCTCCAGCAGGTCGTAAATGTAGTTGTTATAGATCTCAATATAGGAGACGAAGACACTGTAGACATTATCTTCATCAACTTCTTCCACTTTGCAGTGATCTTGCACGTTGATCATATCGGCAAATTCTGGGTCTATCTGTCGCCTGGTGAAGACACACAAAGCGATTGCAGTGGAGGGCCCACAGCCAGCTAGCATGACAGACGGCGACTCCACAGTCAAAAAGCAAGCCTACTGACAGACAGCACGACTCGAGTGTGGAAATGCTCACACTAGCAACTAATGACAACACATCCAGTCACGCCGTATTAAAAAAAGTGCTCTGAAAAGTTTAAGTAGATAAACTTTCATCCCACACTGCTGCATTTGGCTGCAATAAGAAATTCTGTGCAAAATTCCTGGATAGTCAGCATTTCCATCCTCCACTCGGCAACCTTGCTACTTCGCAAAATATCCCCAAGTTTAACTTCACAATATTCCTACTCGGCGAAGTCACAGCACTTTACTCATGGGTTAACAGGTACAAAAAAAAATAGACTTCTGTTGCCTGATTTGAAGTCTTCTAATCCAAATACTTCATTATGCAATTGCTCCGACCACATGAAATATACAAACTTTCCACTAATACTTTTCTTTCATTTTTTCAAGGCAAGGATAAAGAGACCAAGGCAAGTTAAAACCACAATAACAGAATAACATTAACTACATTCCTTCTGCATGTGACAACAGTTACTTACTTGCCAGATGGAGTTTTTGGAACAGGCATGGCATCTCTCTTCTGGCGCTCTAATAAAGCGTCCACTTCACCCTGAACATCCACACCATTCTTGTCATCAAGCTTAAAAACCTGAGCAGTGAGAATGTTTAGACAATATCATGACAAACACTAGAGAACAGAAGGTGTTGGCCAGCAAAACAAATTACCCGATCAAGCTGTCTGGCAACCAGCAAATACCACGCCCCTCACTAACACTTGGGCTGCTGGCTAACGCGAAGTAGGTCTGACAGAAAACAGATATTTCCAGGATAACAATATTTCATAAAAGCTCCCAAGAAAAAGACTTCCAGTATTATTTCAGATATATTTAGATACGAAAAATCCAGAGATGTTTGACCACGAGAAAAGCCTCACATCTCCTTTATTATTTTAGATATGGTTTCCTGTGGCTTTTGCATCTTGTGGCTAGATCTCATTCCGTAACTCAGAAAGCTTCCTCTTTTCTTTTTCTACTGTTTTTAAGAGAGTTAATTAAAGAATAAGAAACAATAAGGACAGCCAGACCATACATCTCCATGAAATGTTTGTCCTAGCTACCACACCAGCCTCCTTGGCCCTGCTCTCCAAATTTTAAGGGAGTGGGTTCTTTTTGGCTGGTTTTCTTTTTAGAGTGCTCCGGTCACATGACCGGACAGGGGAGAAACACCGAGCAGAACATTTTCGTGAGTGTTTTTAGGTTGTCACAAGCAACAGCTTGGGAGAATTCTGTGCAAAACTACTCACAAATCGCTTGGCCTGGAACGGTCCTATGCTGTTGAAGATCATATCCAAGCAGCGCGGGAGAAGGCCTCCATCACCAGGAGACCCCGTCATGGTGTGTGTTTTCCCGCTGCCTGTCACACCGTATGTAAAGAGGAGACCTAGGAGGGACAGGAGAGTTATGGAATTGTGCTTGCCGTCTCAAGATACAGCTCAGTTACAATCACACATGCTGTATGGGTCAAATGTATTTGGAAAAACAACAACTTCTTTTGAACAGTTAACAGTAAACTACTCCAACCCATCAAAAGCCACTGTCCACAGCAGTGTTTGCATCTCTCATTGACAGCCAGTGCAACTACTACCGACCGTACCCGTCATCCTCTCTGGGGAGAGCGCATTTGGAAGCCAACACTGAAGGCAGCCACAAGCCCCAGGTGTAGAGGGCTGATTTGTAAGGACTGTTACTGAGGAGCCCGACATACACCAGATACTTCAAGGACCAGCACCGTGACATCAAGCCATGCCCAGGAGATCAAGCCCTACAAACTGATTTCTGTAGTCGGTCTTTAGGTGGTGGGTAAGTTATCCCCCTGTGAGGAACAAATCTTCTCCAGTTAATGGTGTACAAAGGGTTTAGACCTTGACACAACTAACATGCATGGCCTAACAAAAGTAACTAGGTCTAGAGGTAACGAAAGGCAAGAGCTTCCAAGGATGTTGTAGAGGGGAGCTACTCTCTTTGCAAACACGGTATACGTGTTTTTACCTATGCAGGCTAAGAAACCTTGAGACAAATGAAATCACAGCAATACAAGCAACTGCATGGCAATGGCAGACATACAGAAAAGTGGCAGAGAACAAGTACGTGCTTACCATTTTTCCCACGAATGAGATCTTCCACTAGAGGTTTAGCCACTACGTCAAAAAGCTCCTTCTGAACAACAAGGGTGCCAAACACTTCTTTAAACGAATACTGCGTCTGAAAAGAAGATACCCTGTCCTAAACCTTAAGTTCCCCTGTCTGGAAGTTGATTGCTTCAAAACACTCCATTGCTTCACACCTTAGGACTGCTTCCCATCAGCTTACCCGAATGATAAAGATCCTACTTTAGGATTATAGCAGTGTTTGAACAGGGGCGGTTGCTCCAATCGAGCTCTCCTGAGAACAGGACGTACACAACGAAGAGCAACTCTCTCGCTCACGCAGAGCGTAAGTCTGGAGATAGCCAGGGGATCACACAGCCTGACCTCCCGGCAGCTAGAGAATCTCTCAATTTACACCTTCGAGCTCAAATTTCTGTTTGAGCCCCAGCCATCACCCATGCAAAGACGGAGCAAGGCAACACCCACAACGGCCAGCGCCGAGTTGTTCCAGCATTTAATCATTTTGGTTCAAGTTTGTGTCTTTGTCCAGTCTAGCCTCAGTTTCCAGTCATAGGTTTTCAATATACTCTTTTTTTTTTTTAATGAATCTCGTCACTTTTCCATCCACACACCTGCGTATGTAAGTATTCGATTTTTGAGTTTTTGGGCAAAGGTTTGTTTACCAAACTTTTAATTAATCTTTATTTTATTTAAGCCTTTGCAGATCACTTTCTGTACTTCTGTAAGAATTGCCCATACTGAAACTGAAAACAAAGTATCCTACCTCCCACCTTTTTTTTTTTTTCCAACTTAGAAACACCATGCCCGCCCTGGTCTCAGAGTTACAGCACCGTGTTGGGAGCCTGCCGTTAACTGTTTCACTACCAAATCCCACCCAGTGCTACAGCACTCCAGCTCCTCAAGCTGCATGCACGACCTACACCCTCCTTTTCGAGGCAACATTGCTGTTGACCAAGTCACAACATGAACTGCTCTGTGACAGGCTGCCTACTTTTCCTCACTTCACAACATTTCACCCCTTTGTGCATGTACCCTGCAGCTTTCCCCTCAGGCACATTCTATAAATGGGGAAACGCTGCTTTCTGACCAACTTAAGTTTGGGATAAACCCATTTAGAATCGTTTTGGTTGGAAAATACCCTCAAGATCATCGAGTCCAACTGTAAACCTAACACTGCCAAATCCACCACTAAACCTTGTCCCTAAGCACCACGTCTACAGGGCTTTTAAATACTGCCAGGGATGGTGACTCCACAGCCTCCCTGGGCAGCCTGTTCCAGTTCACGGTAACCTATCCAGTGCAGAAATTTTTCCCAATATCCAATCTCAACCTCTCCTGGCACAACTTGAGACCATTTCCTCTCATCCTATCAGTTCAGAAGTTCAGAAGACAGTTCCGAGTCTGTAAAAGAAGCTGAGAAATTCAGTAAAGCCAACAGGTCTAAAACTAAAGTTCTAACAGGCCTAAAATTTTGTCACTCTTATATCCCTATCAATATCATATCCCAAACACTTTAATTTATAAATTTATATTTAACATGAATATAACAGCCCCTAATTTTTAATTAAAAAAGCAAAACAGGAAGGCTTTAAGTTTCCTGTCTTAGGTTTCCACCAGCTTAGTATTTGTGCTAGTTTAAGAAGCCAAACATGACAGGCACCTTTCCCTTGTCTGTAACAAGCTGACGAAAATGCAGCCATCCTTCTTTGGAGGCATCACCAAAGACCTCTGAAGAAGAATCTTTGCGGGAACCAGAGTCTTCTGAAGATTTCTGGCTGTCTGGGACCTAAAGAAAACACAGAAAGAACACCACAGTGTACTTCCAAATAAATTTCTCTACAACCCCCTACACTCAAGATGTTTCTTTCTTTAAAAGCTGACACTTCATTCAGCAAAAAGCCCCAAAGAATATCCCCCTGTGAAAATATAATTTCTAAAGCCTCCATACAACAAAAGTGACCTTACACATCCCAAGAATACTTTGAGAAACTGCAGAGCTCTTAGTAAGCTCATTAGTAAGTTTTTACAAAAGCACGCCATAGATATGCTTTGTTTAGAGAAACTGAGGAAAATGCAAAAAAATCAAGGACCATGTGGGTTAGCCTAGAAAAAACAGAGACCATGTTTACTACTGCGATGCATACAGCACCAACTGGGGAAAAACATTAGAACCAATTTAAATATCAAAATCAATCAAAATCACTAACAATTTGACGAGTAGCACTTCCAATAAACTTCAAGTCTGTGTTTAACACATCTGTCTGTATAACTGAGTTGTGTAATTCATACAGCTCGCCACAGTAATATGTGCAATTCTTACAAATTGGTGTATATATATATACCTACCTTAATCCCCTTTAAACTAGATACATGCTTAATGGATCTGTTGGGAGAAAAACAAGTGTTAAAATGAGATGTTATACACTCTAAAAAACAGATCTCCAAATTAACTCCTATTTTTCACGAACTTACGATTTTCCTTCCTCTCTGTAGTCATCCAGCCCTTCATCATATGACTTTGATCTCTCAGTTTTTGCAGCAGGCTGGCTATCCAGGACACTAGGCCGGATGGATTCTGCAAACAGAAATTTTCAAGTATGTAAGAAGCTGAACCACATTTTTGTAATTTATTTCAAGTAATAAAGAGTTTACAGTTTTCACTCCTGTTCTCTGGAGTGTAAAAGGAAAAAGTTGCATGAGAAAAAAAGTGAAATCAACACTCACCATGATCATGTGAAAGCTGTCGACGAATTAAAGGGACTGGAGACGTGGGACTGGGAGAAACAGTTGTTACAGCTGGTGCTTGGGAAGCAGATGCAGAAATAACAGCAGAAGCAGGAATATGTGCAATATCATGGTCAATACTAGGACTAGTCGGTTCATCTACAAAGGTAATATGTCATATATTAACATATTAAGTGCATTAATCAAATGCTCAAACAAATAGCTGTCTGAACTTCTCATTATTGGGTTATCAGATTAAGCGTCTTAAACATGCAGCCTTTCAAACAAACATAAGGGCCCAATTAATTCACATTGTCAGATGTACTTTCTTTTCCCCGTTCCTTTGTTTTTAAGAAAGAGGAGCCTGTTTCATTCCTCTAAGAATGTTGATTGTACATTAGAGGTAAGGGCCAAAACACCATACCCAGTTACAGATTTTGCTGTGATTAAATGAAACAAGATTTGCTAAACTCTTGTAGTATTATTTTCAAGTAGACTATTTTGAAAAACACACTTATTACATCAGTAAGTCTACACTCCAGAGACAGGTAAGTACGATTTCCTACAATAAAATATAAGCATTCAGACTACCAAAACCCGTTTCATTTAAATGAGTGTTCAAGTAATAAAGTCAAGCTACAAGCAAACAAAAAAGCACTTTAAACAGATCTCCAGCATCCAAAGAATCAATCCCTCCCATCCTCCATACATTCAAATAAAGAAGTATTCATATTTTTAGAAGATGGCACTACTACATACCAATTAGTTCTTCCACTAATTGATCATACAAATGATTGCATGCCATACATGCCCAGCACCTCACAGTCTCAATAGCCACAAGGGTCATCATTAAAGATTCCAAAAAGCTTCAAGTATTTCTAGTATTTAATATGTTTCTTACAAGATGGAAGAAGCCAAAAGATGTATTTTCAGCCATTCCGAGTAAAGAGCTGTAACATCTTCTAGAAGGCATTACTAGGACTAGAAAAATAATTCTACTTCATGTTCTGCTAGAAGAGGGGATGGGGGAAAAAAAAAATAAAAATCAAGTCACGAGCAGGGGCTGAACTGTACTGCCATAATGAATATGAATGTATTCTAGGTGCTAAGAATTGTAATATGCAGAGCTACTGAAAAGCCTATTGAAATCAATGAACAGTCACAGACAGAGGTTTATTCTTTGCTTTGTGCAAACACAACTGCGTGTGCTGCATTGTGCTCTTCCAACAGTCACTAACAGTTCTGTTAAGGCAGCACTTGTACCATCCAAATTTGGCAATTTGAAACAAAGCAATAAACAATTAAAGGACAGGAAGGTTCAGCAACACCAGCCTTCTAAATTGTCTGGAGTGCAAAATATAATAATTTTGAAGTGACATGTTACAAAAGCACACCCTCCCAAAAAACTAGCTGCAAACTAGAAACATTAATAAAAAGTGAAAGCAAAAGAATTCACAGCGAATCTGTGATGCTACAGTTTAAAAAAAAATGCCAAATTTCACTTATATCCACAGTGATAAATTACAAGTGTTTACAGACCTCTACAGCAACTAGGAGACAGGAAGAACCTCAGTTACACTTGCATTTCAAAACTGCAACAGCTCAATGTCCTATTGCCTTTTTTCATTTGCTCAGCTTCCCTGCAGCAAACCCGAAGAGAAGCACACTACCATTGACTAAGGAATACAACCACTCTCTGAACAATTAATTAATTTATAGCATTGTTGTGGTTTAACCCGGCAGCAAACTGGAAATAGTCAGCTTTAAGTTACTTACTTTAGAGACTTTTCTCAAAACATCAGTCTCTACTCCCAAAAGTTACAAAAATGTTAGTGCTTGAAACGAACCTGCACAAGCTGTGAATACGAAAGCATTAGGCATGACTACACAGTTTCCCACAACACTTAAATCCAAGAATTCAGACAAGGAAAACCAGTTCCTAGGTCCTTGAAGGCAACAATAATTACTCAAATTACTATTACTTCACAGTGGATCCAATCCCCCCGATGAATAAAAGTTACAGTGGTTTCAGAATTAGCCAAGCTTTAAAGAAACTGCAAATGGCATTGGTACAGGAGAAAAATAAATAACTCGGTTCAATCCCTGAAGAGGTTGAAGGTCAGCTAAGGGCAAGCTTTTACATAACGTAAAGTGATTATAGAGCAAACCATGACATGCGCCGTATGAGTTACTGCCTACTAATTTAATGCACTGGCAAACTCCACTGCTGCTGTCCAATAAAAAACAAAACCCAAACAACTATATCTATCCCCTGTACTTTGGCTTTCCTCTTTAGTGCTTGCAGTATTTGTCTCCCTTTTCAGTTTCCTTGATTAATCAGCGTATTTGCACCCCAAAACTCCTCGCACAGCGTGCAAAAGGATGCGTTCAGCTCCCCAATCAATGAAAATGACTGTGTCCGAAATGCAGTGAAGCATACAGAACAAACAAGCCAGAGAAGCCATGCTAAATAATTCTCGTTCAGTCTGTCACCTCATGGATGACCAATGTCCCTTTAAATATTTGTAACAAAAAGGTCAAAGAACCCAGGACTCCTTAAAGTTTTCCTTTTCTTTTGAGAAAAGGATATAAATACAATTTGTTCCGCACGATTGTCTATGAAGCGGCCCAAGAGACCGGCCTTCGGAAAATGCGCCAGCACGGTGACAGAGCATCTCCGGCAAAGGGGAAGATGCCGCTCACCACCTCCATTTGAACATGAGCACACAACTGACCATCAGTTGCAACTAGTCGTTTTCAAGAAGAGCTTTTCCATGCAAAAACATTTATAGAGGGCAAGACTATGAAAACTTGTAATAAACAGGCAACAGCTGCAACTACAGTTAACTTGAATTAACTGATTTGCTAGCTAAAGCAGAGAGAAATTCATGTATCAAAGCACTGCAGTGCAACTGGAGATCAGGGACCTACAAAAAGAGAGAGCATCTGTACACAGTGTAAGTAACATGGAAAAATATGAACTTTTTGACACTGCAAAGACACTTAATAGGCTCAGGAGAACTAGAGATTTGCAAACATGGGTGAGAAAGCACGACAAAGAGGATGTACTATCCACACCCTGTGGATGACGAACTAAGAAACAAGTATTTACCAAATTTCCAAAGATTCAAAGGAATAAACACCAAAAAAAAAAAAAATCACTGAAAAAAAGGCACAGATCTGTATCATACCCTACTATGCCACTGCAATACAATTTTATCACGACTAATATAATATTTCATGACACTGTTTATATCTGAATCTCCTGCAACAGTCCTTCAGGATTACACATGAAGATTTGAAAGTAACAACCTAAACGCCTGAACACACAAGAGGGCACATTTTGAGAGCCTCAAATATAATTTAAATGAATCATAGAATTATTCAGGTGGGAGTGAACCTCAGAAGTTCCCCTAGCCCAACCTCCTCCTCCTCTGAGCAGGCTTAGCGCTGAATTCAGACCACATTGCTCAGGGTTTTTGTCCAACAAGTGCCAAACAGAGGGGAATGATCTCTTCCTTTGATATCGTGGCTGTGGTCTTATTAATGCAGACCAGTATGGTATTAGTCTTTAACATCATCAAGGTGCTGGTACCACTGCAGGAGGTTAGCCTAGTCCAGGAGCAGGACTTACCATTTGTCCTTGAATTTCGAGAGGTTCCTATCCGGCCACCCCTCTAGGCTAAGTCCTTCTGAATATGCCTTCGCACGTATTGACTGCACCCCCTAGTTTGGTGTGGTCTGCAAAGTTGATAAGCATATTCTATTTCCTCTCTAGGTCACCAATAAACATATTAAACAAGACAGACCCTGAAGAACACCACTTATAAACAGCCTCCAGGCAGAATATGAACCCTTAGCCACTACCCTTTATACCTGACAATCCAGTTTCCTACGTATCTAGCAGTTCAACCAACTAGACTACGGCACACGCATGGTGTTGCAGAAAAGGTCAAAAGCCTTGCTCAAGTCAAGTTTGGCGACCCCCCTGTGTTCTCCCTTCATTCACAGATCTAGTCATCTCATCATAAAAGACAATCACATTGGTCAAGCACTATTTACCCTTGGTAAATCCACGCTATCTATTCCTGATCACCTTCTCCTTCATGTGCCCACAAATAAGTTCCAAGAGGACCAACTTCACAATTTTCTCAGGACTGACATTAGGCCAATTGACTGCCTTCCCTGGATTGTCCTTCTCATCCTTTTTTTTCCGGTTAATGGGGACCTACTTCAGCCCTCACGATCCTTCAAAGATGAGACACAGTATCACTGCAATGACACCAACCAACTCTCCGCACCTTCAGATGCATTTCATTGGGGCAGATGGACATGTATGGGTGAGCTGCACTGGAACGGTCTTAAGAGTTCCCAGTTTATCCAAGTTGGTTATTACTGGGGGTTTTATTTGCCTTTGTTGGGTTTTTTGGTTTTCTTTTTTCCTCTTTTGTTTGTTTTTGGCATTTTTTTTTTTTTTAGGAGATGGTGTAGTTAACTCAACATGTAACATATAAACATGGAGAGCAAATTCACATGAAGAATGTTGAGACAGCATGCACCCCCAGACACAAAAATCACTCAGCATACAGCTTCCCAAACTGCATACACTGAAGATGGTAACTACACTTGAATATTATTGGCTTTCTGAAAACCATATCCAACTCTCAAATTAAGTATATGTTTAAAGATGCTCCTTTAGTAGTTAATGCAATTTTGGTTACTCATAGATCTGTGGACTTGTAACAGTGATTGCTCTTTGTAAAAAGCTCAGTTTTCTGCAGAAAGCTACAGAGAGGTAACTCACACTCCTTTTGATTATAGCAGCAAAGGCAGCACAAAAACTATCAAGCACTCATTAGAAGAATAGAATAAAATAAAAAAAATAGCTTTACTGAAGGACGAACAGGACGTGCCAGTGATACGAGCCGATCCTGCAGCAAGACTGGCTTTAGAGGCACTCCCTTACTTCCAGCCCTTTTGCATGCTGCATCCTTGGCCTATCCAATCACTCCACAGCACACCATGCCACGACAGGCTCTGCGTCATCACAACGCAGAACACCACCTTGCTCCAAAGTATTCTTCTTAAATACAGTACATGAAAGCTTTAAGATCTTGTCTTACGTCTAATACCTCCTCTGCGCTTCTCCATTTAGGTTTGCTCCAGGCAGCACTTCCCTTCCTGCACAGCCACGTGGACCAGATCTCCGTTCCTTCACCTGGGCAGCAGGCAGGACCCAAGGGTGAAGCCAAGGCTGCTGAGGCAGCACAGACACAAGCAGAGCAAGGGAGAGCAGAGCAGGGGGACAGAGGCCATGAGGAACAGGCACCAGCAAGAATAACGCAGGCAGAAAGGAGAGAGGGTGGTCAGAATACTGGAGGTACAAAGAGGATCTTTATCCACACACAGGCAAGGAAGTTAAAAAAAAAAAAAGTCTGTCTCAGACTCCTCATCTCTAAGAAACCTCAAAAGAGGCTGAATTATAAGGCAAACACAGACATACTAATATAGACCATTTTTCTTAAAAGCCTGTCAGCAAGACAATCAAAAAAAGACCATGTATATGATTTCACCTGTGTAGTGAGAAGGCCAGAAGTAACAAACAAAACAAAAATTGATTGTTCAATCAAAAATAAACTATATGGAACTAACCCTGCTATCACACAAGGTAGAACAAAGCACTAATAAATACCCCACAGCAGTGACTTTTTCTTGCAGATCTTGAAGTACAAACTTCTGCATCTTATACTTCAACCTGCACAGGTAAAAGCTCCAATAATTAAAGACTTCCAAGTCTAAAACACATGATTTAGAAAGAAGATAAACTATTGCCTGGACTCATCATGACTCGCTATCTCATTTTTCAAAAAAGAACGTTTAAAAAGATTTTTGTTTGTTAGTTTTTTAAGTACTTCTAGCACTGACAGCACTGATTGTCTTTAGAGAGAACTTACTCATGTATCTACTTTACGTAATTATCCTCTTGTAGCCAAAAGAATATAATGGAAACATGTCTGCATGCTGAGCACATTAATTTCTGTAAGCCACAGAAACATAGGACGGGAACAAGCCTCCTGAACCATCAAATCCAGTCCTCTGCTAAGGTGTTCATGTAAAGAGTATGTTTATTATACTGACTGAGCTTCATACGAACAGAAAAAGGCTTCCCAAGGTTATTCTTCATGCTAGACTATTCTGAAAACTTTAAATATGACAGTCTGTTGCTTCTTTTAGTGTTAAACAAATGTATAACTATATTTCCATACAAAGTAATACAAAGCAATTTTAAAGTTTCCTGTTCACAGTATTACCCTGCCACATAAAAAAAGTACAATCCTTAATATACTTTTTTTTGGCCAAGAACCCTGATAGCATTCCTTTATTACCTGCAGTTATTATTTTAAGTTATAATTATATATTAAGGATGATTTATGCTTTGAAACTATTACTTTCATCAAACAAATCTGATGCTTCTATGTTATGAATTATTGAAATCAAATTTTAAGTTTTAATAAAAAAAGTACTTTTTAGTCACAGAAGTATTTAAACGGTATTTAAAATGCTAATTTGTAATTTTGTGTTTTGGCTGCTATACTTCAGAATACCACAATGATTTGAAAATTGTTCTCTGGATAAGAAACACTGAAATTTTCAGCCTGGAGCAACAGTGATTTGGCAGGCCACATTGCAAAACCCTGAAAAAAAAAAATAAGACTGATGCTTATCTTAGAAACACTGATGACATGTTAAAAGCTGTGCCAATGCTATCGCTAAAATAATAGAAGCAACAGTCCCTCAGAAATGAACACCTGTCAGGTCTAATTTCTACTGCAGTTGCATTTATATTTTCATAGTTTGCAATAGCTGGGCAGTAACTTGTAGAAAAAAAAATTATCACAATGGCTGAAGATTTTCTTATTCACCTTGACTGCTACCAGTTTTTGCTAAAATTGAAGTTTCCTTAAAACATTCCATATCAACCATCTGTATCCAGTCACCATTTGCCCTTAAGGTATCCACACGTTTTGGGTTGACAAGCCACGATCTCTGCTGCAGAAGTCTGTGGTTTTGAAATTCTCTCTGCCTGATGCTTATCTTTTCTCACAAGGAGAAAACAGGATGAGTACATTCTTTGAATTATTTCTTTACTGCATGTCAGAGTATTTCTGGTTGTCTCCCCTAACCTTTCATATTCCTACCATCATAACCCTTTTCATAGTCCATTGTGCAAATGTACCAATTTATTTTCTAGTTTCAAGAATGTAACTGCATTCAGTATGCCTGTATTCACATTGGCATCTTCTGTACCAGAGCCTAAGCAGCCTGCAGAGAGAGGCATAAAGATGTAGGGGGAGGAGAGGAAAGGTATGGTACGTATTTAAGAAAAGGCAGTAAACTCATCACACTTTCAAAAAAAGAAGTACTTGGAGTTATGTACATGACTTATTTAAAGGTCGGTACTGATCAGGTAAACCCTATACGTCTCTACTTCCAGCATTGGAGAACAAGAACACCATCACATGTACAATAAAGATGCCTGAAAAGATTAATTAACACTGGGTGTTTTAGAATGTTTCACCTCATAATTCCTTCGTTGATTTACTGCAAACAAACAAACAAAAAAAACCAGCAGTCTGTGGGAACAAGAAAAAAAGAATTCAAAAAGAAAGTTGAGCAGAATTCACTAGAAGTCAGCTACATTTATCCTATGTTAATCAGCAAGTACCCAAATACTTTTATTTTGTCAGAAGTTTGTAGAAAAATAGATATTGGAACACAGTAAAAAAAATAAATCTTTTTGGTTTTGAGAACTATTACGAAGATCAGCTCTTAAAGCATGGTGAAAAGCAGAGTCTGCCTGATTACTAGCACAGAAGTCACTACTGTTGTTTGCCTGCGCTAACGGTAGAAACAACAGAGAGCTAAAACCATGAGTGGCATGGAAAGGCTGAATCAAGATTAGCAGTCTGCTGGTCACTCTTACAACATTTGTATCAGAAACTCAGCCAGGAGGAGACAGGTTTTAAAAAACTACACACACACACACAAAGGGAATAAATACCATGCAGTCAGAGCTGTGAAACTCCTGGCAAATCTTTATTTAAATCAATACAGGGTATTGGACAGCAAAATTTTACTGTGGTACAAAAGAGAATGGAGAAATTTATGGAGCATTTAAAACCACATTTGGCTCAGGAATGTTGTATAGTGCAAATGGCTGCAGAACAGAAAGTACCACAACTAAGTATCATGTATCCTTTTCCTGTACTTACACCTTTCCTTAGGTATGAATTTCAGCCAGAGAGAGCACACTCATCTAATTTTTACAACACTTTGGTGTTATCAAATTTTGGTCAAATATTTTTATCTGGATATTTTTCTCTCAGCTGTTCACAAATTAATAGTGAAATGAAGTGACCTAAAATTTTTCTAGGGTAACAATATTTTCAAAAATGGGATCCCACCTCTGAGGAAAAGCCTTTGTACTTACTGATGCTACTGCGTATCTAAAAGAAAAGTTCTATAATAAGATGACTACAAACTTCTTTGATTTGAAAAAAAATCTGAACTTCAAGACAATGTTTATTTAGGCTAAGTACTTTAAAACATATCCATTTAATATTAATTTTCACGTGATAACTCACTCTGAGGTTGGAAGAACATACACCCAGTAGCAATGGCCAAAGCACTAAACTCTGCTGGCAGCTAGACATACTGCAGTCAGGTTGAGCATTGAAGCAGTTTCTCCATTTCACTCATATGAGTAGTTCATTCAACTCAGTCTGGGAGTTGGATTATCTTTTTTTTCCGCCCAATTGCTTTCTACTCTACAATACACGGTGTGAGGAGGAAAAAAAAAAAGCTAGTTGCAAATCTCAGATACGCACACTAGACATCTACACCTAAGAAATGCATTAAAACAACTATATTCTGAATCAGCCTTTTCTCAACAGTTACAAGAATGTTAAGTAGTGTTCTAATTTCCGTCCCAATGCAGGTTAACACATCCAAAATTACTCAGTAGGTCAGAAATTTATCATTTGCTGTTCTCTAACAGAGAAACTGTGTACAAAGCAAGTCTGAAAAAACACACATTAAATATCACAATTGCTAATCTAGTCACTGACAGAGATCACGGCATCTTTACTAGTCTAGAGAACGGGTGAGATCATTTCTGGGTAAAAGGAATAACCTTTCATTAGACTAGCTGGTATAGTTTGAAACAATAGAGACCATTTCAAGAACAGGGCCTTTCTTTGGACCTGAAATACAAACAGCAGCTTTCCAAGCTAACCACAGCACCCTGCATTTAGTAGCACATGGGACGTACTGAAATCTGTAGTACCAAGGTGCCTTGTTCTGTAAAACTGGCAGCTTCCTCACACACCAAAAACATCTGCTTACCTGAAGAAGAGTCTGAGCACACAGAATCTTGCCTAATTTTTTCAAATAAATCTATTTCTCCTACAAAACATATTACATCCACCTACTAGGTTTGCTCTGAACAGATCTCTTCTCGCAAACACAAACCAAAATTTGATCTCCCTGCTTCAGACAAGCCTTTTGTGAAAGAACTAGTGTCAAAAGGCAGCTCTTCAGCAACCCACCAGAACCCAAACGCCTGATGGAAACTCTGCCTGGATTTCTGCTTGTGGTGCAGGGCACCACGCGACTTACAAAGAGGTACTCTAATATCATTCTGCTCTTGTGTTGTTCTCAAGAGCAGGTTAGTCACAAATACTGCTAGAGAAGCCAACTGCTCCTGGCTGAATTTCTACCAAAATATGGTGTGGCCATATCTACTACTTCTAATGAGCAGAAAGTGATAACAAAAATAAAGACACCAGAAAGTATTTAAAATGGCAGTAACAGGTCACCTTGGAAGATATTAATCACCCCCCCATTTACATTTTTATGCTACTCCAAAGATCTACTGTACAAATAACTTCAATAAGTGCATTTACAAAATGAACCATACCTAATAAAACCTAATACTGCAAAAAACAATTATGCTGATGTAAACATAAGGGAAGCAGAAAAGTTGCCAACACCAAGGTGCTTCTTATTCAGAGTAATAGCTTCCTCAGTCATCAGGGGGGATGTGAAGAAAAAACCCAAACCAGAACACAAAACAGAAAAATACAAGTGATTTTCATTCAGAACAGTTAAATAGCCTTTAACTGAGTTTCAGAGTAGATCTAGGGTTTTAGCCGCCTGATTTAAGTACGGCTTTTAACAAGTGAAGCTGTAATTAGGCATAATGATAGTGGAACAAGCAAAGTTAGAATCATGCATATTAATTCTAACTTTGGAAGATGCCCACTCTTAGTGGCATTTGATGCTCTTCCTATTCAGAGAGGGTTATTTCATCTTCAGTGTGCTGGAGCTGTGGTGGAAATTTTCCACAGCACCTGTACCGGCACAAGAATTTCTTGCTAGGAAGACAGCCACAAGTACTGTTTTGGCTCAGACCGTGCCCACGCTCTAGCAGCATCACTTTTTAATATTTTCAGTCCAAGACGCTGAGGAACTCATAAGAATTCACACAGTCCCATGTGGTGTTACGCCAAGAGGCTGCAATGGAGAGTTAAGACTTTGTCTTTTCTGAACTGCTCGGCTGCTACCAGAACGCAGTACAATTGCCATGTTGGAGGCAAATGAGTAAGAGTTCATGGCAAAGCTTTGTCAAAATCAAGACAGGAGACTGTGCAGAAAAGGTTGGGCTTGATTTTGACAATCTTGATCTGACTTTTACAAAACATTTAAATTGTACGGGACTAGGAAACTCCCAGCAAGCGCTCCTAAGTGAGTACAAATACCGCACGTAACTGAAATCAAGTGTCCAACGTTGATTTTAGACATAGTATTAAAAAAACCCCGCACAAAAGACAGTTACATGCCTTACAAACTTGTACTAATCCTTAAAGAAAGATCGATAGGGTCTAAAGAAGAATCCAGTATTACACTGGATACTGATGCACCCAGTAATCAAAAAAATCTATACAACTCCTGTTCAAAAAAGAAAACCCAATATAAAAACAACCCATCTGCTAGCTAAGAAAGCATTTTTGTTATGTCATAACAAAATTCCATCAAAAGAACAGAATTATTACATCTTTTGTATAATTTCCATTCTTTGATGCACACAAAGCTTCTTCACTATTTTTGGTTATTTAAACTAGTAGCAGATCTTACGGAGAACTCCGGGGAAAAAAAAAATCACTGCTGTAGATCCACAAAAGACGACAAGTGCTCTAAAACAATGTATCTATAACTCCCTTAACCTCATATGTAAAAAAAATGAAGAGTATTAGGAAGAGTTGGTTTTTTCATTTACCTCAGTTTGAGAATCAAAATTCAGTATTTTCTAAATACTTCTTATACTAAATTCAAGAACAGAGTCAGCTATAAATCAAACCATGTGGAAAATGGTCTGCAGACATCTAGACTCCAAAGGATTAAACCAGCCACAACAAAAGAAAATCCAACTCAAAACCAATAGTGGGGCTAAGACAGAGGCACAGACTACTTGAGTAGAACAGAAAAGCTCGCCCACGGAAACTCTCTCTTCAGCAGATGACTAATTCCTCACACACTCAAAACTGGATTTTAAATTATTTTTTTTTCTACTACTTACAATCCTCCAGTGAGTTCTTTATTTCTTCCAAATTATCTCCAATATGTTCAGCCCCCTTCATATAAACTCCCTGTAATTCCAATCCTGTTTGTGTAATACCCACAGGCGAATCTTTGAGCCTTCTCACATTCTGCTTTCACAGACCCTTTAATTCATATCCACATAAGCATCTTTACTTCCAAATTCACTTCATTTTATTGCTATCCTTTCACCTGAAACAGCTTTCCTCTATCCCGTATCTGTCTCAGAAAACTTTCTCCTTACCTATTCCTCTGACAAACTTTTTTCACAAGTTACCCTTACATAGATTTGCATCCATATCCTTTCTTTACTGGATTCCAAATATATTTTATACTAGAGACATAGAAGTATTTCGAAAGGTGCTGCAAATGCTCATTGGCCATATAAATAACACCAGAGCATTATGTGGAGTGATAGCCAGACGTAGTCATACAATATAGACTTCTCCAGGGGGGTTAAGAAAAATTCTAGAAAAATATTAAATCATTGTAGACTATTTTTATACTGATTCTCCAGGACTCCAAACAACACAGAACATTTTTTTCCTCCACTGAAGAATATTTTTAATTTTACCAACCTAATATTACTGCAGATGAGGAAAGAGCCCCCCCCCGCCCCTCCACCACAAGGTTTGCAGTCAGCTCCCTCCATCATCTTTAGCAGAGAAAAGCAATTGATGTACACTGGAATAGTTCAACTCACCAATAAACGGAATAGAAGCCAAGGAGTCACCAGGGGGGCTGGAACCTGATGCTTTCCTTTCTTCTATTCTTTTTATGTGGACTTCTCTCCGAGCATCGTTGGGTAACCAACAGGTAGTGTCTGAGGCTGCCTCTTGGTCATTTACAGCAAGAATGTAGGACTGATGCCTCAAAGGCTGTGGAGTTTGGTGTCCAGAAGGCGACTTGTCCCGCATGACCACTGTGTGTTTGTCATTTTCCTGAACATCCGTTTGCAGAATTTCAGGCTCACGGACATCATCTTCCCTTTCAAAATCATGAACCTTTTGTCTGATGGAACCATCTATGTTGTCAGAGGTAGCTGAACTCTCACTTGTTGGCTTAATAAGCTTGGTGGAAGCCGGAGACAGAGAGGAGGGCTGGATGGTTTTGCCAGTTTCTGTTTTGTGATCTGGGGCACCTTCTGCTCGGATCCTTGACTGTTGGTTTAACAGACCACTCTGATGCAAGTGATTTACTGTTCTTTGGTCTTTGCTAGCAATAGCATCCAGGCTCTGGTTAAGGGGAAACAATGGTTTTGCTGCATAGGGAGCAGAGTTCTTCAAAGAGCTACTTTTAGAACTTCTGGCTGGTGTCAGAGATAATCTCTCCTGTGAAACAGTTGTAGGTTTTGAAACTCCCCCAGGAGCCTGCAAATCTCGAGAAGGCTGTAACATTTTTACATCTGGTGGAACTTTCTGAAAATGAGACCCAGGCAGAGAAGCTCTACTACCTGTTCTCCTGTTGTCTGAAATATAAGCACTCTGAGCCATGGGAAAATTTTGACCTCGAAGGGACATATGAAATGCATGCTGTCTAGATCTCTCATAAATACCTCGCCGATCATCTTGTTCTGTAAACCCTGTCCACTTGTAAGTCTTTCTCCTATCTCCATTAGTATCTGCAATCAGATTCTCAGAATGGAAATTTTCTAGTACTTCACCCTGTTTGCTGAGATAATCCCAGGACCGAGCCCTGTGACTCCTAGTATTAACTGAAGGTGAAGTTAGAGTATCTTGTGAAGCACTTCGCGGCCATTCTTTCATCAGCACGGGATCTTCAAGTCTTTCCTGGGATACACTTCTCTGCCGGATCTGAACAGACTGCGGAACCCTGTCATGAGACGTGCTCCTGCGCCGTACCTGTGAAGTAGGGCGATTTGGCACCACTTGATTATAATCAGTTGTATTCTGAGAAGCTGCTCTCAAACTATCTAGCCTTTCCTGTATTGTTCGGGAGCCATACATATGCATGCGCCTATTATCAATGTACTCTTTGTAAGTTTTGTAGGTCTTCCAGTCTATATGCTGGTGGGATGTTGGAGAACTGTAATGATTAGTAGAGACTGAGGGCGAGTCTGTAGCTTGAGCAGGAGGTCTAGTGCTTGGGATTCCTTCTGGACATATCACATAATTTGAAACTTTACTTAGTGTTGCTGTTGGATCAACTGCCCTTGTTATTGGAGTCTGGGGAAGAACAATGGCAGTGGACACTGAAGAAGATGGTGATGTTGTCCGTGCTTTTAGGCTGGTTTGATCTTTTAAGCCGTATCTTACTTCCTCTGTCCTGTGTGATGGACCAGCATGATTATTTCTACAAGACGGCAAATCTACAGCCTTCTCAGAAGGCACAATAACAGTCCTTACAGTTTCATTGCAAACACACACAGCTGTATTTGATTTTGCAATGTCTGTTGGTGATGGAGGCACTTGTATTTCCATTCTGTAGGCCCTTTCTGGCTGCGTCAATGCCCGTACTGGTCTACTGACTTGCTGTTTCCCCAGCAAGAAGTCAGAAGATAGCTTGTCACCAGCCTGTGCCATAACAGAAGCGGTGGATGTCAGGCGTGGATAACATATTGGTGGTGGTTCAGGTATGTTGTGGGCATTACCACTGTAGGCTTCATTGCCTTTCAGGTAGGCATCTTGGGAATACGCCTGTGGAGAGAAGATCAAGTGAATATTCAGAAGTGAGGGAGATGGAACAGTTCACCACCTAGCATTTGCACGATCAAGCTTCAAGAGACGGAAGAGAAGTACAAAAATCACACTATCGTTTTATATAAAAATGTTAGTTCAAGAGATAAAAATGGCATTCCATTCCCTTAGTGAGCAGAAACAGAACAAGCAAAATCACTACATACATTCCCCGCCTCAACAACTAAAAAAACTGATGACCAATTTCAGGAGCTACTGCAGGTAGGGCACTGAGGCAGGTTTCACAAAATCCACGAGCACAAAACACAGTATTTTTCTCCCCCTTAATTTTGCTTTCTATCGTGATGCTTCACGCATTCTTCCCATTTAAGCTTCACATTGCTGGAAACCAGAATTTCACAGAATCGACAGGCTAAAATGCTGCATAATAAATTCAGCTAGCACTAGAAAATTCTCTGTTCACTTAGTGTATAAAGAACTCACTCAATGTCGTACATATGAAAAGTACACTCAAATACACATACACACACTCCTCTACAATGTCTTCTACATAAAGTTCCTGTCTCTAAATATAAAATGAATAAATTGAAGCAGTAACATCTTTGTTGTGAGCCAACACCCTATAAGTCATCTCACATTTTACAGGAGACAGCCAGTACATGGCACACAAATTTCACTGCAAAAATCTTAATATGTAACATTCTTAACTTCAAGGTATGAACAGTATGAAAATTCATACATACCCACTACTTTCTACACACTATTAAAACACAAACTGAACTCTCAAATTAATTTCCTTAGTGTATTTATTTGCATATTTATGTTTAAGAGCCCGACTCCCGAGAAAAAATGGTTATATTACACATAGTATGTTTCCATAGCCTTTTTGAAAAGCAGCATATATCATTGTGAAATTAACAAAACGTTCAAAATAATAAATTGCAGAAGCATACAGCATACTTAAACAATATCCTATTATTGAAAAACTTTAGCATGACTTCGTTCAGTTTAAATGTAATGAAATAAAGAGCCAATGCAGAGCCTGCCAATGCAACAGAAGATTAAAACGATTTCTCAGGGCTTTTACACGCTTAGGCGTGGTATCATATCACAGCATTTCCTGTCCAAATCATAACATGCTCAATTCCAGAACATCAACGTGCCTTGAGACAGATTCTAAAAGCCCAAGTGCAGCCATAAAATTAATACCGAGCAAAGTACAGAGGAGGGCGAGGCATTTACAATACTGCTGCAACGTTACACCGAGCATTAGTGAAGTGCAAAATATTAAAGCACACCGAGAGAAAACTGACCAAATAACACAGGCACAAACCACAGAGATAAGCATTATGAAGAAAATTCAGCTCAGAATATCTAGCTCATTTCCATCAAAACTTGCCGTTTCATATTCTTGCTTCTCACAAACCATTAAGAAAAACATGCCTTACAAAACCATCAGAGAAATGGCTACTGTACGTTTCTTACCAGTGCTGTGACATCCTTTGTAAACTGCAGCTGGCAGAAAACAGGAAAACACAGTAAAAGCTGCTTACATATGTAAAGACAGAATTACGTTGTCATATTGATGTTGGGTACAGCAAGCTAAAAATACAACTGCACTGATTTCACTGGAAGGTACCAACAGAGATAAAGGGCAGCAGAGCATAAAAAATAACTTCACCCTCTTTGTGAGCATGTCCATCTTGGGTTCTTCTCTGCTCCTCGCATTTATCCTCTACCCTTACAGAAAGCAAAATACATTTGTACCATTTTGCCTTGGTGCATCCCTACAGCTGCCGGCAGAGCGCTCTGGCTCTATGCAACGAGACTTCCCTTCCACTACAGCAACATTACTGTCTCTCATTTCCCCTGGGCTGCTACCATCCCTGCTTCCTGGTGACGAAACAACGGCTTTATTATGCATTTAAACCAGCACGCCCCTTCCCCACATATATCTCAACATGACCACAAGCTGTCAGCTGACTGCAGCTGCTTTCATGCTGTACATCTGAAATTAGAGGAATGATGCTGCAGAAACACTCTACTCATGTGATTTGTATTTTTTTTTCCTCTGCTTATAGTAAAAATCAAGCCAGGTTTCCACTAGCACAATTAATGGAGGGAAGGAACATACACACATAAACAATCCTAAATCTTTAAATAAATGGCTATAAGAATTTTAAGAAAAAAAAAGAGCAAGAAAACAAAAATTAGAAAAGATGCTGAAGATCAAGAAAACAGACAGAGCAAGAGACTACTGGCATGCAAGACAAAAATAATCATCCCCCTCAATCAGAAAACAATTGTTACTTTACAAAGCGGACAAAACATTTCAAAACCTGGGATACACACGTTACACCAATATAAAACACAATCTTAATGTTTCTGTAAAATTTGCCAGTGCAAACAGCGCTTCATTGACTTTGATGGCAGAAAGGCTAAATTCCAGAACTGATGTGATCCAATCGTAGCTGAAGACTACAAATGAGTATAAAAAGTTCTCAGCTCCTGACAAAATTTATCACAGATACTAAAACATCTTTAAAAGACAGCATTCTCACAGGGTCCAAAACAAGACCTGCTAGGCATTCTCCCCCCTGCCCCCAGTAAAGAGTACGTTTCCATGATTGCAGGTACATCTGGACAGACAGATTGCCAGCTCTCAGTAAGACCAAGTTACTGGAAAAAAAGTTTTGATGATAGAAAGCGTAGCTCTCCTTTGAACCTCATTCACCCACTTGTCAAGAAATCACTGAAACAAGGCTGAACTTACTTCCAAGAAAGAAAAAGTTTATAAATAGGGGCTGTGAAATTTCCGCGAAGGAATATTAAATACCTTTGTCTCACAATTCTGATTCAGGGCCCAGAGAGAAATATTGCAACTTACACAGAAATGCACGGATCCATTCCAAATAACGTCACGCTGAGTGATGCATTATCAGCCTTTTTACTATTAAGTATTTTAGTTGCTTTAACCAGAAGATGAAAGTTAAATTTTTAGAAGAGGTTTAGAGACTAAAAAATGTTAAGTACATCAATATACTTGTTAGCATTCATACACTATTTTGATACTTAACATATTTTGCAACTATATATAAGCCACAGTTTGAATATTACTCTCCTGTCCCTTTAGTTCCTCAAATGATACAGTAGATGGAAATACTACCTTCATCTCTAAGTGATTGCAACAGAGGATAGACTCATAAAAAAGCCTTAAAAAATAAAAAAAAGCCTTCCAACTTCAAAAATAAAGAATTTACTATCCAGATCAGGGATGTTCCTGATCCAGACACCAGCCAAGCCACTTGAATTCCTACAGGAGCTGGATACTCAGCAGTTATTAAGGAGTTCCAACATGATCGAAAAAAAACAGTCTTGATGTTTTATGAGCTCTTTCCCACCTTCTCAAAACAACAGCAATTATGGAAAGCTTAACACACAAATACAACAATTTAGAGTGACATTAAGAGCTTTGATGGATAACAGCTCTGCAACAATTACTAGAAGAAAACTGCTGCACTTACAGTAAGAACTCAGCGTGTTTCCAGTTGCTGGGTACAATTTCTTCCCCACCTTGCAATCTAGTTTTTTTTTGCACCAAGTTTGCAAACTCCGAAGGCAAAGAAGTAATTTCTTACTGTGAATCTGTATAACCACTAGCACATTAAGTGTTTAACTGGTACGGTTATACATTCGAGCCATATGATATGCAAAATAAATTTTAAGCAAACAAAGCATTCTAGAAGATATTTGAACCCTCAAATTCAGCTGAAGGATTTCACTCGCATTTTTTCCCAGGTGATGTTAGAACAATGACAGCCAATGTACAAGGATTCCTCATCATGGTGAACACCCCGTACTTTCAACAGCTGGAGCCAACCATGTTCTACACCCCTTACTCCAAATCCATAAAAACACATACGCGTTTGCTTCACTGAGTTTGCTTCACTAAAGGATGAATAATAACATTGATTTCAACTGAACTACTTGCAAAGTTGGAGATAAGTGTTTTGATGAATCACAAGCTAATGTGCCCAGCACCTTGCAAGAGTGAGCTTAAGGCATTCTTCCTTCCTTCTCCAACCAGTCTGGCTTCAGACTACATTTCTTTGCTGCTAAATTCTTCTCCTCCTTGGTCCTAACATTCTCACGTTTACCGTGAGTACTGGAAGTGCGCACCAGAAAAGGTTTTTAGCTGTCTTAAAAGGAAACATTTTCCAGTTATAGTCTGCTCTGGCAAGAATGTTAGTAATACAGCTCAGGTGGTTTCATTTCACTCAGATTCGGCAAACACTATGGTCAGATAATATTATTTGAAAAAAAACCTGCACACCCTTTCTTCCCAATGGCAGTGAAATTTTAGTATGTAAAATTTAATGTCTTAAGCCCAAGAAATTTAATTTCCAAATACAAGCTTTGTAAGAGACTTTCGTGTAAATATTAGGCCAAATTGAGATGAGGAGAGTCCATGCAAATACTATTTTCTAACATATGCAATGTTACATAACAAAGTTTAAGTCTCTTCTTCTAGGTCACTACATCTTCACACCACACCCCTCCCTGCACTGTACTTGCTGCCAGGGTCTTTAATGCTAACCACTGCACACATTGGTAACTGCATCAGTACAAAATCTGGAAGTAAACAAATGCTTCAAGACTCTGGACTAAATACAGCTACATCTGAAAACATCTCTATTTATTAAAAGTAAAGCAAATGAAAGTATTTCACAGTTTGCCAGTGAAACAGCCATGTTGCTCCATTACGTCTGATGCAACTGGATGGTCTCAGGGGAAGAAAAAAAAAGACAATATTGTTAAAGTTGACTGTGGGCAGATCTGTAGTCAGAGGCATGAGATTACTGGGGCATGTAAAACTCTAGAATAAATTACCTTCTGTAAGCTATTTTTCTTTTTTTCTTATTTTTTAGTAGAGGTATATCATTGGTAATTTCAGGGTACTACAAGGCCTTGAAATCTGCCAAACTCTACAAAAACTGCAAGTATCAGAAATAATAAAGAATAATAACAAAATATAACAAAGAAGTGCCCAGATCTCCCAATATACTGAAAACTTCCATATCACCCAACTCGCAAGAGAAAACAATAAAAGAAAAAATATGCTTCAGCTGACTATCACTCACTTTCCTGGTCATTCCATCTAGGATTTTCTTTTGTTCCCCTACTATCTATGACAAGAGAAACATTCCTGTTCAAAGGTGGTCAACTTTCCATTATCGATACACAGTTTCAATGGTTTGTAATTTTAAGGAAAGCTTAAGATGCAAATTAAAAAGATATGCAAGAGGGAACTAAACATATCAAAACCATATAGTAATCAACAGCCCCCTTTTATTTCCACATTTATCATTATTCACAGAATGCCCAATAAAATCTCTTTGTAAATGAAACCACAGAGATCTTTCTGGAATGGTAAGGCATGTTTCAACAGATTTGTATGCTACTAGAAGTAACCTGTTACCTTTTGGGGCAATTCCTACGAGGAAATGATTTTTTATAACTTCTTCGAAATTAAACTGTTGGAGGTAGGATAAAAGTTAGGCAAAAGAAACCTTTGAATGGGTAGTGAGGGAAGTGCCAAAAAATGAAAGATAAAAAACCAGAATAACTATAGCATGTGTGTTTATATACACGTACACAAGTATCTGCACATATTTATACATTAATATCTACATATATTTACATATAATAAACCATAGAATCATAGAATGGTTTGGGTTGGAAGGGACCTTAAAGATCATCTAGTTCCAACCCCTTGCCACGGGTAGGGACACCTTCCACTAGAGCAGGTTGCTCAAAGCCCCATCCAGCCTGGCCTTGAACACTGC
>Ga0181612_116858_pt1 | contig 31087 bp, 10 predicted proteins | sample HoacroProtozoa21_FD_119630 | JGI IMG/M metagenome (GOLD analysis project Ga0181612, IMG submission 119630) | Hoatzin crop microbial communities from Cojedes, Venezuel. Combined Assembly of Gp0051906, Gp0051904, Gp0051908 | reverse complement strand
CCTTCGAACCTGTTCTGGTCAGTTTTCCCACATCAGACCATTCCTCAAGCGCTCTATGTTCAGTTTACTTTTGCGATTCCTCCTTCCAGAGCTTATTATTTATAACTTACATTCTCATGGAGCCTACTGCCTTGCTCTGCTTCCATAGAAAACACAGAGCAGCATTTTTAATTTCAGATTTAGGGGCAAAAAAATGAAGGCGACTGCATGGGCCACCAAGTCCTCTACAACCACATTCAGTCTTGCAACAGCAAGAGTCAAGAAGATTCCACTGGACATTCCTTCTGTAGACTACCACACCCTTCAAAACACATCTGTCCCCATGAACTCTGGTCCTACAGATAAGCCTAAGAGCTACTACCACTTCTTTCTGAAAGCAAGGCAGTCAGCATCATCCCCTCCACAGACACCATCCCTTTATTTTAATTTTTGTTTTAAAACACACTGCTTTCCTCTGTTGTTCATACTACCGTGTTACTCTCAGCATTCTGTGTACTGGTTGATTTTACTGATTCTCTTAAATTTTAATCTGTGTATGTCTGAGATATCAGTATCAGCCTACACTTCAAAAGCAAAGTATCAAACTCAAGCACAGCAAGCCAGCAATCAAATGAAATTTTACAGTATTTTAGTTTAAAAAATTATCACCTGGGTGCACATATGGATACCTAGGCAAAACTTTACGAACAGTGCAGTAGATCCCATGGGTAATAATTTAACCTTAATCTCAGAAAAACAATGATTAAACTAGTTCTGTGCCTTCAATCTGCAAATAGTTGTTCTTTTCTGACATAGTAAAAGACTTGTCAAATCATATTTCATTTTCAGATATAAAATTCATAAATTTAAGTACAAATCTGTATATGCAGTGCAAAGTTAGTATTTGTAATCACTAAAAAATAAAAATTAGGAAAGTGTTACTTCAGCCTGGTTTTTCCATTACTTTCATCTCCATCTTTCAGTGCTGTACTGATCAGATAAACGACATTAACTTACTCGGAACCCTGCAACCATGGCAAGTCCGAAAAGGGCTGCTTTCTCAATAAGCCTTTGCTCAACAGTATATTCCAAACAAAATGTTTAAACATTAAGAACCCATCAGTTCGTACTAACTTCAATTATGGGATAACACAGGTTTTGGGCATGTCCTTTCCAGTTCCTGACAAGCTAATGATTGTAGCTGCTCCCCAGGCCAGGGTGGCAGCCTGGAAAACACGGTGCTTATAAAAATAAACAAGCACATATCTGCTAATTCAGTCAGCTATTTCAACTGTCAGCTCTCAGTTATTACTTCAAACAGCTGTAGAATAACAGTTGCCTATGTCTAATACTTTAAGCTCCACAGCCAGGCAACCGCTGACTGAAGGGCTCAGTGATATGAGACCACAATTTACAAAGCAGCAAAGACAACAAAAAAAATGTAAGACAAGTTAGTTACATGGCCCACTGGCTTCAGCAAAACTGGCTGCTCAAACCCTCTGCAGTGTGCCAAAACAAACCGTTTGCCAGGCTGCCCATCAACTGGATCCTTAAAATGCTGTCTAGTAAGAAAGCCAGCATAAAAAAAAAAAGGGCTCTTTTTAAGCTAGACCTTTTCAAACATTCATACAGTCTACAGTGAGACCTTCTGTACAACGGGAACAGCTTACGTACAGATTCAGTACAGTAAGAGCATGGAGAGGTTGTAGGCGAAAGGCAATTTCCCAAGTCAGCTTTCACCATCAAAGTCAGCAATGAGCAACTGGGCACAGAACAATATGGAATTCATCAGAATTACTGGTTTTACTCGCACAAACGAAATTGTCTTTATTTTTTCCACTAGTAAGTTGATTTATAAAGTGAAACTCCCCCCTCTAATACAGAATGTATAGCAGAATGTTCCTTTAAAGGACTTGATGAAGATGAACAGATGAGGCAGCACAGCGGAATTTGTATCTTCCTTTCCCCAGATGAAGCCTACCTTCTCGGCGATCATTTCGAAGAACCCGCACTTTTTCAATTTTTCCCAAGAGAGCACCATCCTCAGCTTTAAAAAATAAAATAATAAAAAACAAAAAATCAAGGCATGAGAACCATTTTGATATCCAACACTGTATACCATAAGAGAGGCTGTCTTCAAAGAGAAACAAAAGCTTTGTTGTGGAAAATGTTTATGGTCGTAAATAGTTAAATATAAGATATATGCTTAAAAAAATACCTACTCATCTCACCAGAAATTAAAAGTTACCAGGCTAAGAAATTACTACCTTCATTATATTATTTAAAGCTAATTTAATCTTACACTCTTGAAATATTTTTATTGAATGATATTCTCTTTGCTTACTTTAGACAGTTTCTACATTGCATAAGAAAAAAATAACTTCTATAGGATTAAATAAACTGTTTTCTTTGCACATAAGAAAGCTCATTTTTTAACCAAGATTAAGGCTTAAACCTACCCTAGGCTAGTTATCAACTCACAATGCAAGTGCAGACATTAGCTTCCTTTATGAAACGTTACTCAGAGGTCCATTTCTACTGTTCACTTTTGTATCGGGATACCCTAGTACTTACACGACCTTGACTTGTTTTAGATTCAGAAGGAATTTTTCCGAGATCAATGGAGACCAGCATTCATTTAAAGCAGTGCTACAAAAGCATTTTGTGCAAGCACCACAGGTTTTATTTTTACATCATGTAACATACTATGGAAAGGCTGTTTTCAGCAATACACTCTGCTCCTTCAGCTAACAGAAAGTAATAAAATACACCTGAAGTATTCATCAGAACTCTTTACATTTCCACAACGACAGATATGAAAGAATTAAGACCTGGGTTTGGATGAGTCTCTGCAAACTCCTGTGCATGTGACCTATTCTCAACCGAGTCACCTACTAGCATCTACAGGAAGTCTTACTAGAGTAAAAAAAATAAAGTTAGGACCCTCTAAAAGTACTTACGATCGTTACTGTAGTCATCCACCAGTATGATTTCCTTAATAAGATGCGGTGGGCTTTTTTTCAAGACCCTGAAACAGACCAAAAAAAAAAAAGGCATTCAATACTAAGTCTAAATTTTCCACACTAATGTTATAAAAGCAGTTACTTTGTTAAGCCACAGTAGAACCTCGCCCAGGATGCTATCCTCAACAAAAGCTACTGGTTTCTTCCCATGAAAAGTGTCTGTGAAGAGGCACGTGTAGAATTGTCCCTTCCCCAAATCCCAGCCTCCAAAAATCAGTGCATTAGATAAATTGTAGCACCAAGTTTGGCAGATATCTTTACGCCAAATAGCCCTTGAGAGTCCCCCTTGCCTGACTTTTTCTTGAAACTAGTTATACAGCCAGCCTCAAAGCTCATGTGGTTACTGGTTCCATACTTTGGTGCATTTGTAGAAAAGGGGGGCGATTTTGCTTAACATTGCTATTTCAAAATGTAAGAACTGGAGGCATCAATGAAATTAAGACCCATCCTTCCCTCTGCAAATGGTTCACAAAAGCATGATGGATTGTTACTTCCCTTCCTTATCATACACCATTATCTGACACAAATCCACGGCCTTTAGGGAAAATTCAAGGTCTCTTAGGTATACCTGACGACAGTTCGCAGCAACGCGGACCTCGCCTCGTTATGAAAGGTGATCACCACGCTAGTGGCTGGCAAATCTATCCGCCATTGTTTCCGCTGGCACCTGAAAGACATAACACCCTGTCATTTGGACACCACATTTACACCCCAGGGTTAGCAAACAGCTTTCATCACGAAACAGCTACCTACTAAACTCATGTACGCACTACATCTACCTAGGAAGAAGGAAATATCTTGTTTTCAGGCGAGATTATAATCAGCTCCTCTTTTGCCACTTCTGGTAGTTGTCTAACCAGTCAGTGTCAGATATAGGCAGGTTCCGAAAAGTCACCAGACCATCATCACTGCAGTGTGCCATAAATACCTTTTATGCAACTGAGCATGAAACCAGAGTGCTCATTTTACTTTAAGAGCATTTCATACATCTAAGCAAATGAGCGTATTTTCAATGCAAATGCATGGGTTCACAGGCTACCATGTGTCTCCTCTTTAGAATGGCACGTGTCCACTTCTCTCTTCATTTTTAAAGCTACTGTAGCATTCCTGGTCTTGCTCAGATACAAATTCTCATTAGAACAGAAAATTGTTTTTCAGGATTCTAACATTCAGAATTTGAAAAACAAAGCTAGCTGTGACAATGTGGAGCCAACTAAACACAGAACCACATCCTTCCAAACCATAAAGATAATGAAATATTCCATCTATGTCGACTCATTTTTCATCACCTTTAGTAGCCTGAAATAATCAGCAAAAAGAAGCAAATCCCAAAATATTTCCTGCAGGAGTACATAAAATTAAGGTGTTTAAATCCACCGACAATAAATCTAAAAGAAAGGCTACTCTCGTTGTATTAGAAACTAACAGTACTAGAAAACACTCTATGTTGAGTTTATGCTGAACACATTACAGTCTGACAGGTCACAATACCGATACCCATGCATGCAGTAACGCAGAGAAATGATGTATTTCTTCACATATCCTTCATTTAGTATTAGTGGTAGAGCTTTAACAGGCCTAGTTATCTTCAGAGGGGACAACCCAGCTAGCACACACTTGTAGCAAATTCAGCAAGTAATTCTGTACCCTGTGTAGTATTACTCAAACTAGCTTTTAAGGGAAGAGAGGTAAGTTACGTTGCTACCTAAACTTCTAAACCTAGGCCTCTGCCTATATAAAAGGCCTCTGCACCTGATCAAACATCCATGACGTGCATCAGAAATCAATCTCCAACTTCGTGGAATCCGAGAGTGAGCAGCGATGCGCTTCTTGCCCTTGCCCACCCCACAAAATCCCAAGGACCTGCAGCATTTTCGATGTAACACACCCAGAGCATCACATGTGTTAGTGCTCGCTGTGAAACCAAACATTATGGTGCTGTGGTGACCTCAATTTCTCTGAAAAACAATGCCCATTCCAACCCCACGACTGCTGTGCCAGATTAGCAAGACCTTGTCGAGCTTTGTTTCTCAAACGGTGAGCATACAAGATGGCTTCGGCACTAGGCCCAGCGTTGAAGCAATAAATCAAACCTGTATGTGTTCCTTGAAAGTAAAAAAATTAAGACTACCTCTACTGTGAGCTCCTGACAATCCATTTAGACAGCTACGAGACATACAGCTATCATACACCAAAGCCTGTGGTGCCACAAGAGATCCTCTTTTTTTCTGCTAACTTTCCAATTGCCCACAGAGGACGAGCCTACTGTGCAGGCAGTTATCACATGAAGCACTTGCATTAGAACAATTTTAGTAAGTCACGTTAAACTTCTGTGGATCTCTCTGCAGAAGAGAGCACTTGAGCCAGAGCACATCTCAGGGTAGAATTACTCAAGGCAATGAAGCTTCCCAATTTTAAGAAAACTCAAGAGCACTACTGCATATTTCTGCGGGAGAAATTGGGATTTTTAGACTTCCAAATAAAACTGGAGGAATGTTTCACTGAGTATTTCTGCTCTCAGCTCTTCAAAAATCCCTGCTTTAACTGAGTCAGTAGCCGTCCTCCTTCTATTCTGCCGTGTCAACAGGGCCACAGCTGAAACTCAAACCAAAGAAACTATGTCATCACTCCTGGCACAGATTAGACTTTCTTTCCTCAAGCTACAGCACTTACACATGCAGAATGAGGAAATTCATTTGGATAAAACAGAACTTGACCCGAAAACTTCAATCTAGACCTCCACTGCTTAGTATAGGTCAATAAAATCAGTTAAAACATGAGAAGTACATTCTTTCCCCCAGAAATTTGAGTCACTAGTTCACGCCATTAACAAATTTTCTGAAACCTCCATGGTTTGCTGAAACCATATTTTGACAGAAATATCCACTTCAACCAGTGCAAGGAGAAGGTTCACTTCAACAGATACCAAAAAGACAGAAAAGTTTGTTTCTTCTCTACTTAAGAACAAAGCTCGAGTGTGAGATCAGGAGCTTCTAATAGCTGCCAAATGAGAGAGAAAACACGGTTTGGTCCAGCTAAAGCATTTCCCAGCAATTCTCAGGAATCATGCCAACACATCAGGCAAGAGATGTGATCAGAAACCACTGGTCCAAAGTAGGCGTGGTAGACATCGGTCCACAAAAAACCCAGAGTATTTCTCCTTTCACCCCACTTGGGCGACTGTTTGACACTGACAGGAGGACAGCGCTGGAAGCTTCCCATTACGACCGTGATGCTCGCTTTCTGGATCTCCACGGTCTACCAGGAGAGGGACAGCCCTCGGTTACGGGCTGTCAGCAGACTGCAGCAGAAGGAAACCCTGAGGTTTCTCCAAGCTGTTGGACGGGGCAGTTGTGAGCATCAGCCGGGGCAAGAATCTGCCCTTCTGCTCAGGCCTCCTCTCTCTGCTTCCTTTCTTGCGTTGCGTCTGCCTGTCGCTCACCTCTCCCTTTTGGTTGAAATAAAGGCAAGCAGCTTAAACAGGCGACCCAAAGTGTTTTCTAGTACTGCTGGCACGCTCTCACAAAAAGTAAGTAGAAAACTTTGGTCTTAAGCTGAGGTAGCGAAAGTTTGTCTGATGCAGAAAAGACTAAACAATTATAATATTAAGAGATGTGTAATTACACACGCATTTACATATCTAAAGTAGAACCCTGATAAATTGCTCCTAACAGCCTAGACAACTTCAGCAACTAAATAGTATTATTATGTAATTATTTTTAAAGTCAAACAGCCTCTTAGACACATCAATACAAATAATAAAAACTTGCAGAAACAAGTATTTCCTCATCCAGGTTTCTCTTCTTGAAGACAAAGACTGTAGCAGTGCCATAAGAAATCTTAACCTTCACCCAGTCGCCTCCAATTTTATTGAAAATAACATGCTTCCAAGTGTCACGTGCTCAGATCTGTAACATATTCTTCTTCCCATGGCTATTGCTCTTGCTCTTGCCATTGGACAGTTCCCAAGCAAACATTTCACGCGACTTTCAGCTTCTGCAGTGAACGTCCTTGCCAAAATAGAAGGAAACTTAATTGCAACGTGACAGGGAAAGCATCATGGACAATTTGCAGGGTTTTTCTTAAAGAAAAAAAAAAAAAAAACAACCAACAAAAAAAAAATGACCATTTACAGACTGATGGGCACTTAAATCTGCTCCATGGCAAAATCTAAGTAATAATCACATATAGCCTTTCCGCAGAAACACCTCTCTCTCCACTGCAGGGCTCTTTTCCAGCTCCGTTTAGTGAAAAAACCCAGGCAGGTCAGCATATAATCACAACACTGACAGTTAAAACAAACATAGCCACTGTAATATAATTTGTCTCTTGTCATCTTTTATTTAAGTTCTTCTCAAATGAGAGCATTTGTCTGCTAGACCTCCCTCAGAGGTTATTAAATATCTAGAAAAGTTCCCAATTCAGCATATCTGAGTCATGGAAGCTTCTAGAAGTTGGTGGCTGAGTTTTGCTCTTACGGGAAAAGAATACCTGGTCTAAAAAGTTGGAATGCATTTCCTGTGAAAGAAGTACATGTGATGAAGAAAATTCAGAAGTCATTTTCAACTCCTCAGTACACCACGGGCACTGTGCTTTTCACCTCTTTCATGGCAATAAGCGAAGCACTAGATTCTTCCTACTTATCTGTTCAATTAATGGCAAATTATATAAGACTGACTTTACCCTATCTACAAATCACCTCCTTGAAGGAACCTAAACCCATGCTATTATACAAGGGATTGAAACAATGACACAGTGAGCATCTGAATTTTTATAGAGATCATCTTCGCTACGCCATTCCCGGTTAAAGAGCTTTATGGAGAAAAAAGCAGGCACCTTCCTTTTCTTTCTTCCTCTGGCATCTCCTCCAGCTTCTTCTACCCACAAAGCTGTGAATGTATGTTCATCCTAACTGCAGAATTATTTAGGCAAATTAACCTACACAGTTGGCTAATTTTATGCTTTGAGACCAAGCTTGCCTAGTTTTTAAGACCAAGTTCAGCCTGCTTTTGTCATTTTTAAGTTATGGAAGTCCTAATGAGCAACTATTGTTTTAATACTAATCATTTCTGCTTATACATGACTAATGCAAGTCACTCAAACCCTTTTTGAAACTAAAGTCTTCTCTATCCACAAGAAAATAACATATTTTCCTTACTCTGAAGTGTACTATTTCCTGAGCCTGCACAAGCAGCCTGCCATAGCAAAAGTTTGCAAGCACCTGAAGTGTAATTCTGTCCTATGTTCACCAGGGTGTGCATCAGCGGATTCCTTTCGGTCTGGAGTTGACAATTGTCACACACTCAGAACAGAATCACTGAACGACTGGGATCACAAGGGGCCGCTGGCAATCTTTTGGTCCAGTCTCCCTGCTCAGAGCAGGGCCAGCCACAGCAGGCTGTGCATCATCGGGCTCTGAGCATCCCTAAGCCTGGGGCCTTCACACCCTCCCCGGGAAACCTGCTCCACTGCTTGATCATCCTCATGGCGACAAATGCAGAAATCAAGAAAAGCCACCAGATCAACAGCAACAAGAAGAGACGGAAATGCAGCACCAGTTTGGATATCGAATACACACCGATGGGAGCCATGGAAACAGAAAAACCTGAATAAGATTCATTGTTCTTTAACCCACTGTTCAAGGATCACACCACAGCTTACCGTTCCCGTCATTTCGAAAGCTGGAGAGCTCCTGCTTTAGAAGGACCACCTTCTGCTCCAAAGCCACAAATACAAAACGGTTAATCCAAGTCAAACCCAGCTCAGTGTGGCACTTACTGGTCATGCCTGGTGTCAGGAATGCTTCGGTCCATCCGCAGTTTGTCACTTTCAACCTGATTGAACTTATTGCGGGCGTACGGATCCTGCCCAGACCGCACCACGGTAGCGCCGACATAAGCATCCTGATCAAAGTCTTGCCACCGAACCTTTCCTGCAGTAGAAAACCAGGAAAATATCCAATTTAATCTTTGCGATCTACAGAACAGCATTCAGCCATCCAAACGTAACCAATGAAACAGCCTGGGTTTTAAATTTGCAACAAAGTAATTAAACATCAACAGTACTGTTAACAGTGAAACATCAGTCGCTTGTGCGTATTAAATTCCTCTAGAACATCCTGTGAATTAATAGCAAATTGAACGATTTTACAGATCTCAGTTTAGACAAGTAATCAGCAGACCGTGCTACATCTTGTCTGTTTTGTTTGGATTTTTTTTAACCCCAACTAACACAATTCCCATTTAAAAAAAAAAAAAAACCCTCCACATATCGACAGGCATTAATAACGGCAGATGATCTGGCTAGAAAGCTATCCAAGAAACATTTATTGTTTTAAGAACCAGTCCAGACTTCAAAGACTTTACAATTTAATTTACTGTCTCACCACACAAGTAAAACCACAGTCGGTTATAATCGAACCATTTGAGGAACAGGCCTTTCAGAAGACCAAGACAAGATTATTCTCCAAAACCAGCATTTCACATGGGCAGAGCGGTAGATCGCTCTCCAATAGGACACAGGAATCATAGGATCACTAAGGTTGGAAAAGACCTCTAAGATCATCAAGTCCAACCATCACCCCAACACCACCACGCCTGTTAAACAGAACTGATTCACAGATCTTTGACAAGGGCCGTGTTACCGTGGGACCGGTCGTGGCACTCACATGGATAGGTACACCAGCATCCAGCCACCAGGAACGACACTTGAGGTCCTTCACCACCTTCAGGTGCACAACAACAACATGATATTTACCAAGTGTCTTTAAATTACCAGTTCTTACCTCTGGTTGAACATTTACCTTTTTGCCTGCCAAACCTATGCTACCTACAGCAAATTTATACCACCTTTAACTGAAACTCGGAGCTCAAGTTCTAATGCAATACAAACATTATTGTTTTAAAATGGATGCGTATGAGCATCTCCTGCAAGCCTGTTGTGGTGAACACAGAATGCCACTGGCATAAAAAAAAGAGATACAGAGCAAAAGCTGTCTCTTGGAGTCACTGTTTATCACAGATGAGAGGATCTAATATATTCACTGTTTTGATAACTAACACACAAAGTTTCTGAGGTACTTTCAATTAAGTTCAGTAAGCAGCATGTTCCAGAGATATCTCAGAATCCCAGCACAGCAGGGGTTGGAAGGGACCGCTGTGGGTCACCCAGTCCAATGCCCCTGCCGAAGCAGGGTCACCCAGAGCAGGCTGCACAGGACCGCGTCCAGGTGGGTCTGGAATATCTCCAGAGAAGGAGACTCCACAACCTCCCTATGGTTTGAGGCAGTTTTGATTTGGGGGTTTCTTATTAATTTATATTGACAACTCTTTTTCCAAAGGAATAAACTGATGGGATAAATTCATGTAATCTACAGCATTTCGCGATAAGCTCTTGCAGTTTTAACAGCTCTTGAACCTTAGGATTTTTAAATATTGATGTATATGAATTGCCAAGGGTTTGTACTTGTGTAGTTTCACTTCTGAGTGATTATCACATGCAAGAGCAGATCTGAGCTGGCCAGGACATGAAGGAAAAAGCGTGCTTCATTTTTGGAAGGCTTACGGGATGTGCGTACTGCTCAGACCTGGAGACCTCACGAATCTTGTAGCTAGCCGATATTAGCAGTATTTATAGCTGTGAACAGTTAGGCTGTAATACAGATGTGCACAGTCAGTTCTGATCTACTTGTAAGATTTTGTTTCTTGATTCTGTAGTTTATAGCTGAGGCCATACAGCAAGGCCATAACTGATAGGGAGAGCTTATCAGTTTGAAATAGTCGAAGCAGCACACAGGGTGTACTGGTTGTGCACAGATGACTTGGCTGCCAAAGTAATGAAGCCACAAAAAGCACAAGGTATTAGCAAAACGTTGCAACGTGAGCTCTGGTGGAAATCTCTGCGTAGTTGTCCACAGTGAAGAAGCATGAGCTAAACCTGAAAGAGGTGCTGAAAAGGCGCTGCTAAAATGACTGGGCTTCTGTGACTTGCGGACTAGGCACGGATAACTAGAATTAAGGTTAAAGGGCTTAGTCACCACTAGTTAAAGTATATTTTCATCTTCTGTTTGTGGGATGGTTCTGTTACGTACTACATCCTGGCCATAAAGAGCACAGGGGGCTTTCTGGTGTTCTTGGTAAGTGCTGTGGCATGCTTGCAGAAGCAAGAAGTTAGGCTTTAGTCCCAGGAGGCTTTCCATCCTGTGTTCTGGGATTAGCCAGTGTTAGCTGAAAATAAAATCTTCCCTCCAATGTAGGTACTTGACTGAGTTATTTCTGTTTTCTTCCCTGCACACAACAGAGCAGAAAATGGGAAGTTTTGCTTAGGCAGGGCACAGGGCAGGCAAGAAACATTTTAAATGAACCTGGGAACCAAAATTTGAGTCTCACAACAGACTAGGCCATGCTTACAGAAATGCCTTTAAGGGTGCTCAGGTGTAGCAGCGGGAGCAAGTCTGAGCAGAAACCCAGATCCTGGGGAGTCTAGGGTTGTTCAGCAGTTGTTGGCATGGCACAAGAATCTGCAGGGGAAGTCAACAACCACATGTTTCGTCAAGTAGCTTCTGTATAGGCCCTGCATGAGTTCTTACTCCCCATTTGAGCTCGCCCTGTAAGTTAACCAGGACTCACAGTTGCTACCTGGTTGTCAGAAGTAGAATGGAGTGTGCAAGGTAATCATGGTCCAGTGTCCTGGCAGAAATGCTCATCTGTCGAGTAATGTGGCAGAGCAGAGTGTTTAAAACCAGTTTAAACTTGCTACTTATATCTGCTGCTGATAGCAGACAGAGCTCAGAGATGTGAAAAGCTACCTGTTACTTAAATGCTCTTTATCTGTCATATGTAGTAGAGGTTCCTGCAGCAGCCTGTGCTGTCATTCCATGCACCTGCAGTCGTGTAGTGCCTGGCCCACCTTACTGTGAAACAGACTGAGTTCACGCGTTGCTCAAGGCAGGGCTTTCTTCCTTTCCCTTAGGAAGAGTGGACTGATGATGATCTTGTGGAGTCGGTGTGACTGTGAAGGAAGATGGAACCCTACCGCTGCAGAAACTGCTGCTCGCTGTCAAGCCTGAACCTGTCTGCCACAGGTTCCTCACTCTGTACCATGAGGTATCTATTCTGTCACTTTTTAGTAACTTTGCAATAAAGCATTTGGCTTTGCCAAAATAATGAGCTACAGCATTCCATTAAACCCTCAAGGGGGTTCCATTAAACCCTCAAACTTCTTACTTTGGGAGTTCCCTAGTTTCACCACTGCATTTTGTATGTAGTAGGTAAATAGCCAGCCAGATCTACCAGTTATGCTACCTACACCCAACACAGCCAACTGAACCTACAACATCACCTGCTTTACCCACTCTGGTTTTGACAAACCCTTCTACACCAGGGCCCTTGGCCGACTACTCAGGGAAGAAGAGCAGCTATTTTGATTTCACTTTGGAAAGCCTGACAGGGTTTACGCACCACCTTCATAACCGAGCGCAGGAAGCGTGATGTAACTGAAGCTGTGTTAAGCCGTGTACTCAGATTCTGATCAGGTCGGGAGCTATTAAGCAGAGCATGCCACGGTAGTTCACCACACACAAACACAAAAATGTTAGAAACAGGGGCTGTGGCTTGTGTGACCTAACGGTACAGAGAGAGAAAACTAAATGGGGCACAAAGATATTATCAGTTACCTTCTCCTCCGCGATGCAGTTTAACACAGGCTTGGCAGCAACAGGTCAAGCTGTGGCTTTAAGGGACCATCTAAAAAAAAGTGAGTAGTGCCAAGGTGTTGCAAACAGGTGTGTCCTGATGAGGCTGTATTAAGAGCATCACCTCTGTCTACTAAATGTAGTACCTGCGACACGTGGGAGCTCTCAGCTGCAGCGCTGGGCACCCAGCTAGAAGAAAGCTGGGTCAACTGGGGGGACCAGGGCAGTCCAGCAAGAGCCAACTGCAAACCCCAGAGGCAACAGCAAGGACCCACAGATAAAGTCTCTGCAACTCAGCGTGACAGTGAATGGAGAAAGCCGTTCTAACAGACAGGAGATGCTGCGTGGTGGTTCTAATGGTCTTAACAGTTTTAACATCTGCTTTCTCACCCCATGAGAGGTATGTATAAATACAAAGTAATGCCGTTCTGAGGATTCATGCTAAAAAAGTGACACCGCATGAACATTCCTAAGTACATCATCACGTGCAGACAACGTAAAAAATTCCCACAGCAGCCGAAGGTAGCCAGCTTCCATAAAGAGTTGATCTGCAGCTTATTTTAGAAACTTATTTTTCACTTATAAAAATAATATTTATGCTAGACTTATAGGACACAAAAGACCAACACATACCTATTTTATAAAATGGTTTAATGAATGCATGCATGTCTGATACAACGATCAATAAATTTACTGAATTCAAATTATTTACTGTTGTAAACATTTTACAAAAGCATTGTGATTTCTCTGGATATACAGTCCTTGATGGAAGAACTATTCAGACTGAATCAGTGACACATCAAAAAAAAAAAATAAAGCTGACGAGACCCATTCTGCATATTCTCTTTCAACATGATTCCAGCAAGAGAAACAGCATGGTATAAAAAGTGTACAGTAAAGATTGTTCCTACCATAACATCAAATTCTGGAAACTGTAAATACAAGTTAAAGTGGTTGAAACAGTCGGAAGTCATAATTATTGTAACCAGTCAGAAATTACAGTAAGAATTGTTATCCAGTTATATGTGGCTGTCAAAACATCGCATTTCTTTTCATGTCAGTTGATAATTCTTTTCCAACAAGACAGTGAAACTTTGGCAATCAGAGGTGCTGAAAATAATTTTCAAAGTTCAAGACACAGTCACAGCGTTTTGTTTGCAGAAGGTGAACTGTACACCAAGGCTCAGAGGTTGTGAAAACTGCTTCCAAGTGGAAAAAAAGTGCAAATGTCCTGCACAGATAGCTTAAAAAGCTGCTGGTACAATCATTCACCAACAGAATCTTTGTTTTCTTTTTGCATAGTTCACACATCACTGGGAATGTGACAGGGTGTGCTATTTTTGGCAAGAGCAAGAAGTGATACTGGTGTGAGTCGCCATGTTGGGCATGCTGGATCCATGCAGAATTCAGGTAGAGGGCTGCTACCTGATGTTATTGGACACTGAATACTGGTTTTGTTTTTGTTGAAGCAGTTCAGTAATAGCCAAAAGCTTCTTAAGAACGTGCTGTAGAAAGAGAGTCAGTAGCACCACGTATTAGCAACTGGAAACGGAACAGTCTTGCCTGAGAAACATTTTAAGCATTATTAGCCTATCAGCCTGCTACTAGGTAGTTTAAAACATATTAAAACAACAAAAAATAGAAAGGAACCAGCTGGTTCCCTAGTCAGTAAGATGTTACCTTCAATCGGGAAGTCTAGAACAGCGCTATGAACTTTGCCTCTCCACCCATGATCTTTCTGCTGCTTCGTGGTTTAGCAGGCAGGCCAAGACTGTACTGCTAACGCACTGCCGGGGTTTGCTCGCAAAGTCTGCCCTGTCTGCTCGCAAATGGACTGCTGGCAAATTAGGAAGCAGAAATGAGGTATCGCTGGAAGGCTAGCGGAAAGTAAATTTAGTTCTCAACTGAAAAAAAACCCCAGGTCCTAAAACTAACATCCCAGAGAGCCTGTTGAGAGACAGTAATTCTGTGGGTTTAGGCTTCCTCTAGAAACTGAAACCTCCTCTGGCAACTTCAAAAAAGCCTCTTTGGTTTTTCTGCATGAAGAAACAGAACTACAGACCAAGTATTGACCTTTACAGCTAATAACCTCCTGGTGAAACGCACGTATTCTAAAATGCTTATTGTGCTGCCAGCCAGAAATACTACAAAAGCGTGCTGATACTGGGGGGTGACTCAGGACATAGTGTCCATGCCTGCCATTTGTCCGCTCACCTGCATGACACCTCGCTCGTTGCTGAGTGTCCGGAGCTCATCCGAGTGCGCCACGCATATCTCGTGCAAGGCTGCCAGGTCCCGGGACAGGTCCGTTCTCGAGTGCTCTGTAGTGTCGGGAAGCTCAGGAACGTTCTTCAACAAAACAGACGGGAGCGGATTTAGGGTGCCAAGTGCCCACGCACATGGGAGGAGAAGTTACAGCTCTGCTGACAAAACTGCAAGTGCTGCAATGCTAGTCCACCAAGCTAAGCCTCCAGAAGCCTCCAGCCCATTTTTCTACTACAAATTATCGATCTCCTCTCCGCAAGCATGCATTTTATGAATATACTGCCATTTTTACTCCTGCTAGAAGGGTTCTTACGAAAAGGTCTGGTATTGCTGCAGTACCACTGAGCTGACCAGAAAGGTTCTGCACACTGAGACTTATAACCTTTTCTTAAATGAGAGGGAATCCATCCATCTGGAGCTTTTTTTTTTCAGTCTAGATGAGAACAGCAGCAACAAAAATTGAGCAAAGTCTGTGACTATTGAGTAACTCGTTAAACTGGCCATAAAACAATGTTGTAATTGAAACAGTAAATTAATCCAACAGTTATTTTCAAACCAGCAGTTTTCGGAGACCTCATGGAGAATCTGCCTTTTAAAAAAAAATAATATACCGCAATATGCAGAAGTTGCAATTTAACCAGAAAAAGGTGACATATGGCAACCTACCCGAATGCCACGCTCATTTTTATATCTTATCAAAATATTCTCAGATGTCTTCTAGGTCACTTTCAATGGATCAGTTCAGAAAGCCTAGCACATTTTTTTTGTCTTCATTTTGAAAATGAATTCTTGGTTGAGAACCAGACACGCACAGCATGAGGACCTAACTCCTTTTGTAGCTCTCGTACAAAAGCAGTAACAGTTTAAAGAATACAGTAACTGCAGCTCGCTTTCAGGCTACAATATCTGAAATGAATGCAGCGACACATTTGGTAACACAACTGAAATTCAACCCAGTATTTTTTAAAGCAGAACATAATTTCAATCTCTGGTCAAAACCATATGGCAAATTATGTATGTGAATTTTGGTTTTAAAACATATTTTTAAAAGATCTGAATTTCTGGCCAAAATCTGTAATCTCCACAGGTATAAAATCAATTTGAGCTTCTCACACCTACAGAGAAATGACTAAAGTCTAAGATGACATTTGATGGTTTTAATTCCGTATGACAGGCCAGCACTCTGCAGGCTCTAAACATGCATAAGAACAATTTATTCATTTACAAGCATTCAAAACTGTCTGGGAGCGGATGTGTTTTTGAGCATGTCAATATGAATTGTAAAGAATTTTCATTTACAATGTTGCTACGTAACTTCCAGTAAAGATTTTTTTAACCACTTACCCCAAGTTCATCCAAGAACATGATCATGCGATGTTTATTGCTCTTGATGAATGGATTTACTCCTTCCATATATGGCTCCTAGTAATTTTTAAAAGTATTCATTAGAGCAAACCAGTGCCAAGAGTATTAATTGTCATGCTTGAATAATAATAAATCTAACTGTCATACTTGAACGCAGTGCAGCCAGACAAATGACACTGCAAAACAAGTATCACCTGGAGTGATCAGAAATTCACTTGAAAAAATAAAATGTCTGGTGTGCATCCAGTTAAAAGACTACAGAATCAAGTATTTTCTTACATTCCCCGATTCAAGAATGTTCTGACACATGCATACTGAAATCAATGTGCAGGAAGATGAATATGTCTCAATACCTAGCTGCAATGAACAAATCCTCTACTTTCAAAGGTATGATCAGGACTAAGTGCCCTCCTTCTTGTTCTTTCATTAACGCTGACATTCCAAGTTACCTGTGTCAGAGAAATCACTTTATAATGCCAGCCGGAAGTCACTTTCATTACGCTTAAGTCAACACATTCATTTTTCAGCCACATTTCGGCCTGGGAATTGAGACAGACCAGTTGTTGCTGGCACTGTCTTGGTGTTACAATAGAAACTTTTTTGAAAGCTGGGGCTTTTCAGTGCAATACATCCACTTGATTTACAACATTAATTATGTCTAGCAACATGAGAGCGAATAGTACAAATAGAAGGGGTGCTTTGAAGTGCCCTACGACAGAAAACACCAATCTGAAGAGTAAACACCGGTGAAAGCAGGGGAGGGGGAAGAGTCAGAGGCTGGCAGTTCTTCAGTTGTTTCGGAATTGGTTAATCTACACCAAGCTGGGAATTTAGGCCTCATCAGTCTCAATCTGCAAGTTAATTACTGCATATAGATAGAACATGCATAGGGAATGCACTTCAAGGTTGTGTACACAAGCACACCAATATTACGGAAAGACGCCTCCCTTTTGGCAGCAAATAATTCATGGAAAAAGAACTCTCCATCATCTATTTAAGGTGGAATATTTATCCTCATTCTTTCCCATCACAGATTCCTGCTTTAGCAATTCTCCATTGTGTTTTTGATGTGGATATTCCAAAAGAAAATGTGCCCAATTTACCATCGTGGACACTTTTGTTGTGATGGGATGTCTGCCTGCCTTCCCTCTCCTGCTTCTCCCCTCTAACACAGGAAATACTGGAGTACGACTGCTACCTTTTCTGTTGCAAACAGAAAAAAGATTGCTCCACATATTTCCACTGTTGTCTTTGGAATAAAGGTCTGCTGAGTTTATCTGTGTTCTCGTAGCATCAACACATGGTTGCATCACGCTCTCTAATACCTGCTGGCATGGTCATTCGTTCGTCTATTATTTTAAAAGACCATTGCTGGTGTTCATACTACCAGATTAAAAAACTTCATGGGATGCAGGAAGTCATCAGTGTGAGTTTCTAGATCACTTCCTCTCAAACTGGCTCCTCCTCCCAATTCTACCAGACTTTCTGCTGCTGCTCTAGTTCAGATCAACACCCTCTTCAGCTCTAAATGAAGAGGACAGAAGGAATTGCAGCAACAAGGCTTCCTTGTGGATGAGGACACACAGGTCATGTGTTGGGCTTTGCATGAGAAAATGGCAACAGATTTTTGCACGCATTACACAGGAACAAAGGAATGTGCTGGAAACATAGTTCTCGGCTGTTTTGTGTGTGTAAAATTATATTCACCTTAGCTCCAAATTCAACCAGATTTGCTAAATTCTGCACAGACTTGGCGACCAGCGTCAGTGTTCTTGCAGCAGTAGGGGAAGGAGAATCTGGCAGGAATAAAAAGTAGAGAGTTACTGGGCACTCCATGTAAAACTAACAGCAGTCACATGGAAGTAAAGCTCTTCTCCATATCTTTTCATGGAATAAAATATTTTTAATATTGTAACAGAACTGCATGTGGAAGATGTCACTTGGTGAAGTAAAACTTCTGTTGCTTTAGCAATGTCCACAAGAATATATTAATATGAACATCTGATTTTCTGTAATAGTTGCCTACAGAACAAGTATGCAAAAATAAAGTGGTGTTAGTAAGAGTTAGGTGAAGTAAGAACCAAATGAAACAGTTCTGTAGAAAGGAGGATTATTTGTTGTTAGAATAAAAAAAAAATTACCTTTAAAATTAAAAGAAAAAGGCAGGTTTACCTTTTTCTTGTGCATACCCACATAAGTGGGCTGTGACTAGGTATACAAATTACACTTTGAAGTTACTGGCATCAGGAAAACAGTAAACATTACAAGGAATCGTGGCTTGTATTTCCATGAAATTATAGTCACTTGCTGTACCTAACATTATACTTAACACTTTACATTAACCATTCAGTCAGTTAAAACTTCCTTTTCCAACAAGTGATATTACCCAGCAGTATCTTACAAAATTATTTTTCCCTCCAGTTATGGCAAATGGCCTGGCTGAAAGCCAAGTTTGAAGTGTCCCAAAATTGACATGGTTATTATTCAAGCTCTAAATTTCCTAATTTTTCATAAGAGTGCTATATGCTCTTCATTGTCTACCTGCATCTTTTGTAGTTGGTTCTTCCCCTTCTCCTCCAAAATCCACTGAAAAATAAGCTCTAACTTTTCTTGCACAGCTGGAGCTATGCAACTAATGTCAGTTCTTCATCGTAACTAGTGCTTGGTACAAGCCTTTGAAGCAGCAATGCTGGAAAACATTACCAGCCTTGGAACCTGGAACTTCAGGTTAGGAGAACTGATCTAAAGGAGCGAACACTCAGAGATGCTTGAAACAAAGGATTTAACTTTTGGTACTTCAACTTTTTTGAACTTTTTGAATTTTTTTTTTTTTGTTTTTAATCACAGTTGTTGAGGTGATAGGATTGCTGCTGATACTGAGGTGTACGTACACACCCAGCCTTCAGAATACTTTTTTCCCTATTATGGGAAGAAGGTCTCTTGGAAGCTTTGCTCCAAAAGCAGTGCTTCCTCACCCCTTTTTTTTTTTAACAGCTCTAAAAGCCCTACACTGCATCTGTAAGTTTACCTTAGCAGTAATCAAGCATATTAGCTGGGTGTAACATGAGCAGGACTTCAACACTGACAGACAAGCTTAAAAGGGATTACTCAAATTCATAGGCAATTTTTTACACCTGCAGACACAGTGCAGCCCAAGTTAGGAGGTACCTAACTTGCAAATTAGCTGAAGATCGTAAAATCCTAAGGAAAGGATCACTGTGTATCAGGCCACGTTTGTGAAATGCTTTCTCCAGAGCATGTATAGAAATGATTACTGGGTGAGAGAAAGGAACTCGTCTGTTCGACACAGCCCTTCTCATTTAGTATAGCTTACAGATAGACGATAGAAAACACACTACTTTGTCTTAAAAACTGTCTGTGAATAAAGGCCTTGCTGAATCAGATTTCGAACGTCCTCCTGTTTCCAAATGAGCATTTTACTGGTACAAATCAAGAAACTGCTAGGGACAGAAGGAGGAAGCGCAATGGCTAGTGCAAACTACCTGCCTTCTAGATGGGGATCTTTGCCAAGAAAAAACACAAAACAAAGATCAAGTGTAACATGTATTAACTGATTAACCAAGCAACTCAGATGTCTGAATATTTTAACTTTAGTGATAAGAGTTTTCAGTACTGTACCGTTTTCCTTTTTTGCTCCCAGAGAAGTTAAGTTAAAAATTTGCCACAAACATTTCTAGATGCTTAAGGCAAGTGCTATGGGATAATCCAAACCCTCACCATCAAAGCTTCGCAGCAGGCAAGCCCAAGGCCAACAGCGTGTCGGATGTGGTCCCTGATGCGTGCCCCCATTGTGACCTCCCCTACGATGTGTTCTGGAGAACACTGTCTGACACCCTGCGCCATGCAACCCAGCTCTTCCCAACAGGAATGTTCCCTGCCGCTGTACTAGTTAAATACTGTAGATGCACTGTGCTGTAGGAGCATCAAAAAACAGGGTAAGACTTTATGTGGTGAGAACATCCACTCAGGGAAGCCCATGGGCGGTCTCCTATAGATGGTCTTTACGTCAATCAAGATTGCCATCTCAAGTCTGCACCACTCGCCCTTCCTCAGTGCCACCCCTCTCTCATCTTTCAGATTCGGTATTTGAGATGGACTGTACTTCCTGAGTCAAAGTGAAGACCTCTCCAATGGCTGGACACTATCTAAGCACGATGTTCAAACTAGTTATTAAAGCATTAATTTTCTAGGTGCACAAATGTACTCCAAGCTCTGCAGAGATATTTTCAACTTTACAAATCTTGTCCATTTAAGAAATGCCACTGAATTTCAGCCATTAACTTTGGCATTGTGTTCTACTCAAAGTGACATCTGAAGATGACACACATTTTTCAGACTGCTAGAATATACTCCACATTGTTAGACTCAAAATTGTATTATTAAATACCACAATGCATGTTGTTCTGGACTTCAAAACGACATCAGGGATAACCACAACCTAACCTTTGAGGGTGAAAAGCATATGCTGGCTGCCTTAAGGAGACATCAGTCAAGTGACGTCGATAACATGACTTTGGACATAGCGTTCAAAAAAACTTCTTACTTTGCTACATTAGACACTACAGTAATTTCATGCCTACTACTGTATAAAGTATGAATTCAATCTGAAGCATATAGTCACCTGAGATGATATTAAACATCCTTGGGTTCAGGATAGCAGGACAAATCAGTCGAAGAAAAACAAAGCCACTGAAATGGGAAGAAAATTGTATTTTGTTCAATAAAATTAGAGAATGTAAAATTGTGTAGTCTTTAAGGATTCAAGTTAGCACGGAATCTTTTTGAGACAGACACCAACCAACCAGCCTGCACTCTGTGAATACATCAACAAATTAAGACTATCACGCTATGACTTCAACTATGATACAAGCTGAAAGAACAGGCATATTGATTTCCCAGTTAAGGTGAAAGGTTGAAACCCTGTGGGAGGAACTTAACTCTAAAGTCACACTGAAGCCTATCTCAGACCACACCATCTGCAGAAAGGAGGAGCCTCTGGTCTCCCAAAGGTTTATATTGCTACAGCAAGGCACCCATACCACAGCCACCGCTCCCCCCCAGGCAACGTCAGGAGGAGGTCAGGAGCCGGTGGGCAAAGGGAACCTCTCTTTTGGCAGCAACACAGCCTTGGGGCAGCTTAAGCCAACCCACATCCCGATGACAGGATGCTACAGTAGAAAAATAATACAGTATGTGCTGCTTTCCTCCCTGAAGTAACTTCTGCCATCTAGAAAGCTGGGAAAAAAGCACCCTGAACGCAGAACTAGGAACTCATTCAACAGAAACCCAGAACAACCTTCAGCAGCATGAGAAAAATCTAACTTTCTGTTAATAGCAGAAGGGAAAAACATCCACCTCAGGTTAATCCCAATTCCAGCTAATTGCTATACAATGAAGTGATGTATGAACCAACTAAAGCAATCTAAATCATCTTCAGTTTTTTTCAGAGCGCTTGGACACTGCCAGCAGACTGGTCTTCACTACAGCAATACCACAGCCTGACCACTTGCAAAAGAAGGAAGGGGACCTCACACTGCCTTGCAGGTTGTTAAGTACACAGTGGTGGTAATGTCCATACTTGAAAATGAGAGGCATAGCAGTGAGGTTAATACACCCTCCACATGTCCAAGACATCCAATACACACTGCTATAGATGTTTCTTACTTCTCCAAGAATCATGAATTATAGGCTAGTACAACACCAGTTCTTGGCCATATATGAAGCTAAAATATTTTTTATGACGTGAATTTAAAGCTATGAGCAAGTAATTTTGAAGTCATGGCATACACACCAATTCCTCTGTCAAAGTGCCTAAAGTTGAAGACCAATGAGGTATGAATCTAGGACGGACTTTGCTGATACAGAGGATCTGGTGGTGCTTACCCTGGTCAACCTGCCTAAATTAAGAATGAGACAATACATACATGGTGGTTTTACGACCCCAGAGAAACAGCAGTACCTTCTGACTCATGAAGCAGAGAAGATACCCAGAAATCTAAAAACTGTCCATCTACCTCAATATTTAATCATTCTTGGACCAAAAATAGTGCAATAAAAGAAAATAATCATCAGTGAAGGCTGTGAAACTCTGTACTCTAGAGAGGAATCACTTGTATCCACTTGTGAAGACTAACATCACGAGAGCAAGGTATCCAGTATTTATGGCATGATGTGGAGACCTCTGGAAAGCCCTGAATGCCTGCTGTGCCCACCAAAGAGAGCCACGTGGTGTTCTCTGGAGCTGGGGAGGAACAGGAAGCGATACGGCGTTCACTGCCGAACTCTGCAGCCTTCCGGTAGGTTAGACCCTCCAGGTAAGAGGGGCTCTCACAGTAACAGCAGCCTTCATTTGCAGGGTATGGCCCGGCGTGGTACCCGGGACACCACAGAGCTTCTGGTGTCAAAGTGACAAGCACAGCCAAAGACAAATCCTCTGAGAGGCTCCCTCCATGGAAGACTAACCTTGGCAAATCACATGACTGCCAGGCAGTGTGAAAAGGGAACAATGTGGCTCCGATACCCTTAAAACCCCCAGCAGTGTTTAGAAAAACAGCATCAAGACCACAACTTTGTCAAAGATGTTTGTTCGACCTCCAGTGGAAGAACTTATGTATTGCACTGGTTTATGAACATGCCTTGGAGTTTTTGTGGCTGGTCTGAGTTCAGAGGAGCCAGGTTCATCGAACTACCTCTAGGATTTTTAGAGGAGCTCTGGAATGTTTCAAGATGATTGGGCTGGAGCAGAGCAATGAAACAAAACTGGGACAGCACCAAAGTGTGTGTTTTCAGAAACCTACACCAAGTGTTGATTCATAGTGATCAGAACGAGCAGCCCAGCACCAGCGACCGGGAGCCTTCTCTGATGCAGAAAACTGCACATCCCAATGCAGACAGTACGAGAAGACCTTTATGAGAAGGTATTAGATTCCCTACCATGTGAAGTCTGCATTTTAAAGGGCACGGATCTTAAACCATGTGAGATTTCTCCAGCAATCGACACAAACTACGTAAGTATCCCTGGGTAAGGCACAGTCCTCCAAAATGGCATTACGACAGGAACACAATCTTCAGAGGTCACTGCTCTCTACAGCTATCACAAAGGTTAACAATTGTTTTGAGAGAAGTTCTTTCTCAGCATGAAAAAGGAAATTGCTATTTTAGATTAGTTTGTAAAACTTGACAAAATGCATGTACATTTGAAGTCGAAACTATTAAGTAAAGGTATAATGACTTCTATACTACATCATCTTACTCTGCCAAGGCTCTAAGAACATGATTATCTAGCAAGCTCATAATCCTTAATTGGGATATCATGCCTCAGCATCATCAGCATCTTAAAAACTGCTGCAACCTATACAAGTACTATACAGTTTTGTCACTGGAAGAAACACAGATAAGCACACTGAAGTACGTCTTCAACAAGACTTGAAAGGATTATTTTCAGAATAAAGCAACAAGTAACTTACCTAACAACTCTGGTTCTCATGGTGGTATTAGCAGGCCACTTGTTTTGAACAGATTTCTGTAGGCACCCATAAATATACCTCAACGTCCTGCAAAAATAATAGCTCATTCCATTAAACTTACAGAGTCAAAAAAGCTGGTCAGAAAGGATCTAGACCAACCTACTTCATGCAGGACTATCATCAATTCTACATTTATAGTTTAGACATAAGCTTTAAATTAACTTTAAGAGTTAATTTATAAGTTAATAAATTTATAAAAAGTCAATTTCTACATTTTTAAGTTTATATTAAAAAGTAAATTTCTAAATGACAAGGAAAAACCTTACATTAATACACAATTCTATGTGTGCATTAAATCTTTTATAACTCTTTCATGTTTCTTTAGTATTTCCTTTTAAAAAAAAAGACAATTTTGATGGTTTGATATTTAATTTTTTTTAAATAATTTTTCTCTTCTTAACTATTGTTTCCATAAATAAGGGTTAGATCTTTAAAAGTTAAGCAACCATAGCAATAGTCCTCTTGCCTGCCCCCAAAATGGGAAAATGGTAGTGTATTTCAGAAAACGTTGAGAGCTGCATCATACACTGAACAGTATATATATATGGTGTATATACATACACTATGCTAACCTTGTCAGTACTAACACAAAAGGAACACTTCTGTGTTACTCTGCTGTCTCAAAATTGAGGATTTTGTTTACTCTAAAAGCTAATGACACAGTGAAAGAAAACCGTTAGTACTATCCAATTTTTATTAGATGGTTTAAATCTAAACTGTGAACACAAGTTATTTCAGCAATTAAAAAAAGGAAAAAGAAAAATCTGCATTCCCCTAGCAGACAGAAGCAATCATCGTACGGTATCATTCTATGACTACCTGTTTGTATGTTTAATATGCTGTGTTAATTCCATCTCTTTCTCAGAGAAGGAGAACTGGAAAGAATTTGTAATCAACTTAAATATGTATAATTGTCTGCCATCTGCTACTGTCTTCTACCTTTTTGTGGAAATGTGAGACTGATTATTTTTATTCTTCTTTCCCTGATCTCTTAGGTCTAGTAGCTTCTCATTCAAAGAAGAGCATGTATGCTAGCCAGAGGCTTTCGGAAAAAGCACCATTAATTCCTGAAAGCGTTATTTTTATTTTCTTCGTCTATATTCCTCTATGTGCACTTAGTCTTATGAGTGATTAGCAGAAAATTAACCAGTAAAAATATCATTTTAAGGTGCAATGTAATTGAAATAAAACAGGAATTTTCAAATACAAATCTGAACAGAAAAGTGCAGACTTACGGAGGCAGTATTTCTGCAGCCATGAATATTTTCTCCACCAATTCTGAAAGTATACTAAGTAGATGTGCCAAATTAGTGTTTACATCTTCATTTTTTTCTAGCTTTGAGGGATTTAACTAAAACAAAAAAAGAAAAAGATTATGTTTCTTCTCCTAACTAGAACTACATATATAGTTTTATAATATTACACACTGAATACTACTTCAAAGTAAATTAAATATTCTGCTGCTGCACAAGTGTCTTGCAGAACTCACGAGTCTGTTTCAATGGCTACTCAGGAAATGTGATGAAGCAGTGGTTTGAAGTTCTAATACACTAGGGTTTTAACAGCTCAGATATTCACGCCTATCCAACTGCATTACCTTTTCGTCTCACTCAATCCAAATTTCTGAGGACTCCCATCCTTTCCACAATTAAGTTAAACACAGAAGGTAGAAGCAACATTTTAAAAGCAGTATCAGGACCAGTATCAATCATTCAATATCAAGAAGTTTTAAATTAAAACTAAAGCTCAGGCATTGACTTCTATGATACCGTGAGTTTACTAGAAGTTACTTAGGTTAGGACATTCAGTAACTGCTACAGAACAGCCTACAATTGCTAAAGAATTAATAGATAATTTAAAGAAATATTAATTAAAAAACTTAAAAAATTCTACTACGGATATAGTTCAAAGCCACAAATGGAGGGGGGGTAGGGGGGGAATCTTTTAATTAATTCAGTTCCTGTATTTCTCATGTAAACAAAGTTTACTTCTGAGAGAATAATACATGTATCTGAAGCCAACATTTAATGTAAACATAAAACACAACAACCAGTAGATAATTGTGTCAGCAAGCCAAAATGTTTAAAAACATAGTTCAGGGTATCACCTCACAGGACTGCTTGCTCTCCATTATCTTTAATATCGAGTCTTTCAGTGCGTGGTGAACAAAACTTGTTGCTGTGGCTTTCATATACTGCTCCATGAGTGTACTTGCTAGAGTGGTGGCACGAAACAAGGTAGTAGCTTCATCTGAAAAAAAAAGAAAAAAGACAGCAAAGTGAAAAGTTGAGAAAAGGAGACAACAAAAAGCAGAGGAAAAATGTGCTGTGTTCGCACTTTGATACATGTTGTAACTAAAGGAGGAGAAAAAAAGGAAGGCACCAGAGCCCTTCCCTCCCCACCTGCCCAGAGTTCCAGTAAACTTTAGTGTAATTTAGTGCAGTACCTTCCATGCTTATCTCCCTGTCATTTAGTGTTCGTAACAACAAGGACTCAAGTTTTTCATGAAGAAAAATCTTCAATAAGATGCCAGCCAACAGTGTTCTGTCCTGTCCGCAAACATGTGATAAGGCATAGACTACATGAAGTTCTTTCTGGAGTATAAGCTGAAAGAAAAGGAGAATTTTAAAATATTCACAAGCTTCTCCTAACATGTAACAGCTGTGGAAAAACCCGTATTGTGTATCTGTGGTGATACACAGATGTCAGCATAAATATTATTTAATTATGTCAACCAGTGTTGAGAACTGTCAAACAAAATTAGTTTTGACAGACAAACCAAGGAAAGTGAAACAACTTCATACCTCTTTAAACTCATTGTACTCCTCTTCTGGCATGATCTTCTCCATAGAATACCGTGCTCGGACACGCAGAGATCCTGGCTCAATACCCTTTAATGGTACATGGGAACTGAGTTGAAACCACTCATCTGTTGCATGTCCTTTTTGTAATCGGCTTAACTGGCAACGCATAAGCACTTAAGGAAAAAAAACAGTGTTCAAGTAAGTTATCTCCAGCAAAACAGTGCTACTATTGAAAAAAAAAGTTTATTTTCAGCACACATCATCTTGTTTCAGCAAGAGTATTAATAAAGAGTAATGAAGATTTATGCCCAGATTCTCTCTTCAATGGTTTCAGACTCTGGTAAACTGAAGAAGAAATACAAAGTATTCTGTAAAGAATGTATACCCATACATCCAAAAATGCTGCACAGGTATTGACACAGTTTTCTTTATAACACCCAAGCAGTGAGAAGAAAAGTGCTACCCTGCAAATCCAGATAGTCAGAAACTAAAAAATAGGTAAGTGTTTAGAATTCACTGTCCTCTTTCCATCAGGTCTGCTCCTTGACCACTTAGTTACTTCTGTTTATTATTATAGTGTTGCTATGGCTTTCTCAAACACTGCTGTATTTCTTTCACACTAACTCCCAGGCTAAGGCTGGAACACTTTATGCAAATTATGTAAAAAAGTGTTCCGAAGCGACTTGCTGCCTGTATCTGAAGGCTGGAACCCCTCTGCTAGGAGGAAAGGCTGGAAGAGCTGGGGCTGTTCAGCCTGGAGAAGACAAGGCTGCAGGGAGACCTTAGAGCAGCTGGCAGTGCCTGGAGGGACCTACAGGAAGGATGGGGAAGGACTCTTTATAAGGGACTGCGGTGATAGAACAAGGGGTGATAGCTATACACTGAAAGAAAGGAGGTTTAGATTAGATCTAAAGAAGAAATTCTTCACTATGAGGGTGGTGAGGCCCTGGCCCAGGCTGCCCAGAAAAGCTGTAGCTGCCCCCTCCCTGGCAGGGTTCAAGGCCAGGTTGGACGGGGCTTGGAGCACCCTGGGCTGGTGGGTGGGGTCCCTGCCCATGGCAGGGGGGTTGGAACGCGATGGTCTATAAGGTCCCTGCCAACCCAAAGCAGTCTGTGATTCTAGATAATGATGAAAGTCAACTCAAGAAACGACCAACACCTTTCAGCAGCGCTGAAATCGGCAGGCACTGACCGGGACTGCAGCTCCCGCAGCAGGAGTGCCGGCCCCTCCGGAGCAGAGCTGCCTGGCACAGCAGGGGCCTGGGCACTTGCCAATGAAACCACCCACCACGCCCCAGCAGGGGTCCACAGGCGATGCTTCACATCTAGCCTGTCAGCCTGGAGCTCCCGGGCAAACACCCCCTCTTTCCACGCCTCCCAGTGAGACTTGCTTTTAAGTGCCTCACATTAAAAACCAAGAGTTTTGTTTTCTTCACATTTCTGCAAAGCCCGTACACCACACTGCCCTGCGGAAATTGTCAACAGTTCCAGCAGACTTCCCATTGCCCCAGTGTTGCAATACATAGCAGGGTATCATTTGATACTGGAGCAGAAAAACATCACATTTATAATGCTCACTTCAGGACATACCTGTTGCCTACTGCATATTCCTTGGAGCTGATAAACTGATACAAGCTAATGCATTCAAATCAGTCAAGTAGTGTGAAAAACAATTCATCACCACCACCTACTTATCACCAGTGTGGGTGGGACTACATCTGTAGACCAGAAAAATCAAACGACTTTCCTAGAATATTTCTCTCCAGCGTCAAAGCTCCTGTACCTGCAACTAAGTAATGTGGTTTTTGTTTTCCTTTGCTTGCACATGTATGCATGTGTATCTCAGTGAGAGGAATGGTGAATGAAAGGCAGGATCTGGAATAAACTGATGATTTAATTTTTCCCTGTGGTTATAGTAGCACTTCACATCTGTAATATAAATACTATAATCTTGCCTCAATTTAAAAAAAAGGTCAGAAGAGAAATGTCTGTACAAAGACTGCAGAACAGTTGCTATCTTAATTTATATCCAATAACTTTAAAGGAACAAGACTTTTTCCCATTTAGCAGCTTACACTGAATTAGTAGGCTACCTTCAGTAAGAGACTGCTATTAGTTGAAAAATTTACAATATTTATACTTTACAATCTAGCACATTTGAAAAGAGAAACAAATGTACAGAAAATCATCAAAACAAACAAGAGTTGATCTCTTCCCTCCAGACACAGGTACAAATTCTTTTGACAACGATCTCAATCCAAAAAGAATCACAATATTTTACATAATGAACACTAGTAAAAAAAAAAAAAAAAGACTGAGGCTTCTTACTGCTTTATTTGCTAATGAAACTTTGGGCACAATATTTAGTAACATGATTGTATTTAGATTGTCAGTAATTATAACACGGGAATCCAAGTGGAAAGTGGTTCAAACTTAGGCTTGGTTCCAGTCCTCAGACTGGAAATGAACCTGAACTGACTATGAAGCCTTTGTCTAACCCTGCCAAAACAAAACAGAGCCATCAAAAAAACCCTAAACAAATTCTAGTACCTGATTCAGAATAAAAGCTATTTGAAACACTGAGAAAGAGGGAACTGCTCAATACATGTACATACTAAATCCTACTTTTGCAGCCGCGAGTCACTGCCATGTTAGCACAGTCCAACAATCTCAGCTATCAGTGTCAAAAACCAGCACTGGCACTACTGCAGACAATAACTGTGCCTAAAAGGAAAGACATTGGCTAATGCTTTGCTCCATTGATTGCCTGCATGAGGTGACCACCTCCATCATAAAAATGTTTCTTTTCCAGCGTGAACTAATTTGAAGTTAACCAACTATCATGGTGCAAAACTAAACCAGAACTTCCACTCCAGTTCAACGCTGTGTGGTACTGTCCTAAAAGATTTACTAATTCAGCTGTCTAATCATACCCGAGCATCCCAGCCGGCAGTAGCAGCAAGTGAAGTCTACTAATACATTCTAGGGCTTTGGTTTTTTTCAAGCCATATTATATATATTTGAATAAATCCTTATGCAACTTACAGCTAGAGAAACAAAGAAAAATTTAAATAGAATTGATACTAAACTCTTTAGAATCATTTGACTATTTGAAATGCTATTTAAAACCAAAAATACTAAAATAATTATGGAGTACTCATAACACACAAACTTCAAAGTCGAAGACTTGAAAACTCAGGAAGTATTTTAAAATACTGCAGAAACAGCCCTCATGGTGGTATCATTTTGGTATTTAACTTATATGTGTTACGATGAAAGAAGTAAAGCAGTGAGACCAGTAACAGAGTTTTGGGCCTTCAATCTGTGTTACATGGCAGGAAGAGCAAGCAGAAAAGCTGACTTAACCCAATTAACTGGGAAGATGAGTAGTACCAGCCTCACATGACTTCCACTTCATAGCAGTCCACATTTAACAGCTGTGGCTGAAAAGAAGAATGTTCAGGAAAGGAACCAGTTCTCTCGCTTTTGAAGAGTTCAAGGGTTGTTCAGGCAACACAGCACATAGGTCGGGTAGGTAAGGTCTGGTTAGCTCATTGTTTTCGCTCCTGCACTTTACATATTTAACAGGGCTGGGGATGTAAGCAGAGGTACGTGTTCGTTCAAGCTGACAGTCTAATCCTTATCCCAAAATGAAAGGGCTGTTGGGTTATGTTCTAAGAGCATAGCTAACTCCGCTCGAGAAACTCGGCCATTCCTGCTCCTGACCTGGACAAGGAAACCTATCTCCTCCCATCAGCTGGATGCATCCAAAGCCAACAAAACCTCCTTACTCTACACAGAGACGAGGAAATTGCAAAAAAACTTTCAAAGAAGTTGCTGAAGTATCCCATTCAAGAATTATCCCTTTAAAGATTCTTTTACTATCCAGAGCTTTGGTGCAGATAGATAATGAGTTTTCCAGCTCAAATAAATAAAAGAACAGTGCAAGAACATGTTCACAACTGCAGTTAGAGCCCTTTTGTCTGTCAGAGGGAATATATCTTTTTCTCCTCCTGCTATGCAGACAGTTTTCTAGTCAGAGGAAGGAGGAAGGTTTGAAATGGAATTAGGTTCTCCAAGAGCATCCAAAATGAGTAGTAATTCTTCTACTTTGGTCAAGGTCTCCCTACAGATCTCAAAAAATAAAAAAAAGAAAATCAAGAAATTAGCACTGAGGCATAGGTAACAGGCCAGTAACACAATATACGCAAACTGCCCATGCAGAATTTCACTGAAAGGTTGCTGCTGTATAAACACACATACAGTATTATTAAAAAACATATGCAAAACAGTACACAGTGTTAAGAATCTTACATGCAATGCAACTTACAAGTGAAATCCAGTTAATTCAAGAAGATTAAGACTTACTCAAAGACAAATTCTTCTGACCACACAGGGTTCTGCCCTTCCCTG
>Ga0181612_181527_pt1 | contig 31100 bp, 11 predicted proteins | sample HoacroProtozoa21_FD_119630 | JGI IMG/M metagenome (GOLD analysis project Ga0181612, IMG submission 119630) | Hoatzin crop microbial communities from Cojedes, Venezuel. Combined Assembly of Gp0051906, Gp0051904, Gp0051908 | reverse complement strand
GTACAGATATGAAAAATGTATATAACCACGCAAGCGGAGCAATAAAGTGAATCGACTGATCATTGCATCAATGTGTGAGAGTCGTTCCTGTCCCTGCACGGATGCTGAAACTCGGCATTTCTGGAACTGGTTGCATTTCTGCACAGCACATGAGAATTTCTATGGGAAATTTGAGCAGTTCAAAGATAGCAGCTGTTACAGAACTTCAGATTACTCTCAATGGAATGTACTATTTTTAATGGTATTTTTTGTGGATGGTTTTGCAAGCCAATTACCAGAAGCTCAATTATATAATCCTAGCTTAATAACAGGTTAGTGTAAATTGAAAGAATATTTTACACAGAAAGCCAAACTGATCTGGTTCATTTGCAAAGACCTGATTTTGCAGGAAAACCTTCATGGTTATGGTCAATAAAAATATGTAGTAGCACAGGTGACTACATAAGACCTTTGAGAGAGATGCTGGCTGTGCAGGTCACAGACTTTTGAAATTGTCATCCCTTCTGCAAAAACTTTTTATTGTGTAATATTTTTGATTGGATTCTTTTAAGATGTACTGGAAGAATATAATGCATGAGCCTGTTGGCTGTATTTGTCTGAAATTACGAATTAAAATTTTAAATTCTTTTTCAAGCACATAGCTAGGGGACAAAACACTTTTATATCTTAAACAGAAACAATAATTCCATATAGGACTTTGTAGGGTTTAAGGTGTTGCCTAAGATTTTGGTAAGGAAAAGGCGAACTATTAATAATAGTTAATCTGGGGGAAAGAGGATAATAGGTTGCTAACCTAGAATAAAGATTATTCATAACATATGTGTGTTTCCTGTTATGGGACAGAATCTTTTCCCAGTTTCTATATGCCATGTTTTGTAACACTTTCAGCGTAGTGTTTCTATATGTTTTAAGATGGATAGCTAAGAGATTGCAGGACTGTCATCTAGGTATTTTTAAAAAAAAGTCTCTCAGACTTATGATTAAAGTTGTTTTATCTACTGATATGGTAAATAAAAGGTAGTTTAAATATATTGCGGTCTGAATTACTTTGCATTTCTTCTTCAGTAGTTACTCTGTAGAAGTTTTTCTTGTGGAGCAGTAAAAGACAATGAATGCCAAAGTCACATGCCTTGAACTTGTTAGCTTTTCTGCAATCTTGTAATTAGAGCTCCATATAAAGAAGACTTCTTCTGTGAAGGTACTAATCTAGAAAATAGGCCCATATTAATTATGTAATGGGAGTTGCTTTCAATGCAATTGCTAAAAGTTACTTTGTTACAGATGAAACTGCTCTTGAAATGACATTACATTTGGTAATATGCTTAGGAACTTTAAATTGTCTTTGCCCAAAACAGGTAATGTATTTTGTTTTCTAGCAGAAGCCAGCTGTGACTGTCCCTTCTAGCAGCAGAATTACTTTTATCATGTAAAATTTCATTGTTCGTTTTTTGGTCCAGCGCAGACTAGGAGAAATCTTTGAATTGATCTGCTTACTATCTCTTAGTTTTTCAAAGCTACTTTTACACTTCCACTTGTATAAAGTGTTTGGATTATAGTCAAATGAGTAGAACATCTGAACAAATCATTAAACTTCTTAAAGAAGAATTCTGTGGAAAGGGTAAGTCCATGGGTTGTGTTTTACTGAGACATATTTTAAGACTCCTTACTAAATTAGTAACAATATGATCCATATGCAATTGAAAACTTACTGTTTAAATTCAGAGGAGAAATTGTCAGTAAAAGGCAACCCATCTAATATTCTCTCAAGCATTGTGTTAACCAAATTGAGATTTTTGCAAACAGAAAATTAATTTTTAACTTCGGTGCTCAAGTGTGTTCATTTAACCTCATTTAACTACTCAACAATTTATTTTGTAGGCAGCAATATAGGTATCTTTGCAATAGTTGAATGTACATAATTCTGTACCTGGAATGGTAATTTTGAGTACCATATCTCTGGCTTTTTTCCTTGCATAAAACCAGCTAAAGCAAGAGTATGACTATTCTTGCTAGAGGAGAAGTTTAAATATTAACTATATTATCTGCAAAATCTTGTCAGGTTGAGCTGGTAGAGGAACATTGTCCCAGGTTTTATCATGACTTATTTTATGACCTGTACAATAAATTGCATATGTATAGAATAACAAATGGTCATAACTAGAATTACTAGAACTGCTTTTATTGAATAAAATAGCTTCTGTTGGAATTTACTTAAGTATCAGATTAGGTATTTGAATGTAAATGACTACAAAAGTACAGTCTATGAGTACACATTGGCATGAGAATGAAATTCAGCTAGTTTTATTCTAAATACTCCATTATAGTGGTGCAGAGCTTTAGTGTAATCAATCATAGCTTCTTTGAAGCTAACGAGCACGCAGCACACAGCCTTAGTCAATGACTTGCCAATTGTACAACAATCTATTTTTCTCCTATTTCTCCTACTCTGAATCTTCATTTAAATTTGGATTGCTGAAAACTTTTCTGACATGAATAACAAAAATTATGATCTGGAGAAACAACATTAACTTTCTAATCTAGAGTTCACGACAGCATAATTGGATCCTGACAGTTTTTTCATTGTCATTAACGTTTCAAAAAATCTTTTGTAGTACGGATACTATAGTGAACAATTTTTTAAGCTTGTTTACTTGTTTATCACTTTTTCAAACACATTTACTACATCCAAAATATTTGACAATCTTTTAGGTGTTCTACAGACATTTTTCTTTGGTGTTTTTTAATTTGAAGTATTGTGAATATCAGAAAATATCCAAGAAAACATTTATGCATCTTGAGCCCCATATAAATATGCCATGTATCTCTAGTTTCTTCTAAATAAGGATATGCTGATTCATTTGGAGAAACTGATTTAAAAAAAAGATTATGTATATTAAGGAGTGCACAATTTGATTTCTTCTTGAAAATTTGAGGGAGACTTTCATTATCTGTTTTTTAACTCCGCATGGCAGTTGTGATAGAGGAGCTTGTTGAAAGCATGCTGGTCTGTTGGGCACTCAGTTATGGCTAGGTTGTGTGGATTCATTAGGAAATTTTAATGTAGAATTCTCAAATTACATTTTTCTGTAGGAATGTGTTTTTTAAGATATCATGATATGTTCATTAAGTACTGTGAGCAGCAAAGAACAGATTTTTTTTTTCAAGGTGGGGGCTGATTTTGTGTCTGAAATTGAGGCCCTCCAAATTCCACAAATTCTTCTGAAATTTCTCTTGGAAATAGAAATTTTATTCATTAAAGATCAGATTCGTTGCACTGAGTTTAAAAAAAAAAAAAAAAAGAGAAAAGCATTTGCCTTCCAGGCTTTTGCTGGAGTAAAAGGCAGAGCCGCTTGTTTAATATTATTCTGTACCTGCGTTCATGGTTCCCAGAAATTATTATTTGGTCTAATGATTTAGGTTAATCTGGCAGTTAAAAAAAAGTTGATCAAGGAGGTGTCCAGTTTCAGTCACTCTTTATCTTCAATAGGCAGGTTCTAACCACTCTTTAGGAGGCATGTTGTATTAACTGTAGAGGCTTATGATTTGGAATAATTCTACTGACATGTTTATTCACTAACCTTACAAAGTACCAGCCTCACTATCCTGTGGACTTATGTAAGTGAAGGTCAAAAAAATTTCTCCTCAAACTGGCCTTTGCTTGGTCTGCTTACCAAATGGAGCAGTATCTATTTCTGCCAGTTTTTTAGTTAATAATATACAGAAAATGACTGGTGATGAGTGAGTTCTTCAGCAAAATTTCATTAAGTTCATGTCCCACACACATTCTAACTTCTGAAAGTGAGTACCAATATTTTAAACCTTGTTATCATATGTAACCCATTGTAAGTACTGAAATTATTTATGCACACAATGGGACCTTTTAAAACAGGGTATGATTCAGCTGTTCTTGCATTAAATAGTATTAAAGGTGTAATTGTATTTGTTTTGATTATTAGATGGTTACTGTAACACTTGATCAGAATGACTCCACTTTTAACTAGCCTCCAAGGACAAGATGTTGTGACTCATCCTCATGCTGAACTATTTTTAGTAAATATTTATTTTCTTGCATAGTTCTGAAAGGAAATGGACCTCACTGTGTTGACAGAGGAAGGAGTAAATCCCTAGTCTGGAGGTGTTCTAAGGTGTAGATTAAATAACAGGTTTTTTTCCCATGACTGGTTTCTATGAAATTAGGATTTCCTAGACCACATTATTACTGAACGTGTTGGACATAAGAAATTAAATTCAAAGAAATTTCAAATCACTGTCTGGTTTCAGGTACATACTAATTTTCTGTACTTAACATGGCCACTGCTAGTGTCCTTGAGCATGTCAGTGGTTTTGAGGGATACTTTATATATATATATATGTGCAGAAATATGAGATGACTTGCTGTACATCTTCCTACATAAGACCAAATTGGGGTTGAAAAATATAGTAATACAGAGATGGAACTACTTTTTGAATATGCAAAGTTGTTTTTTAATATTGGTATCATTTAATTAATACTGGCTTAACAGGTACATTGCTTTGTTTCCACTGGGTTGGTAGGAGTGTATTTCACTGTACTGCTGTTGTCCTGAAAGCATAGACTTCTGGGTGCTTTTCCTCAGTTTGGTGTTGTACTAACTTGTACTGATGTTCTTCAGAACATTGACACTTTTACTTAGTCTGTCATCATGCTGTAAATTAAAGATCATATCATAACAGGTAATGAAAGAATATTCAGCATTTACTTACATTCCATTCTGTACAATTTGAGCTTTTCTCCTGTGCAAGATTTTGATCTCAGTATTCCCAAATGAGGTAGTAATATTTCAAAATTGGAAGAAAGTCATGCAGTAAAATATAGTCACAGAAATAGTAAAGTTGTCAGCAGCAGCTTCTAAAATACATCCTTGTTAAATCTTTCAGGATTCCATCATGTTCTTAATCATTTCCTTAGAAGGGACTGTGATCACAGTGGAGAATGTGTTACTTTTCTTTGAGCAACACGTCTGTAGTCAACAGAAATAGTTTGAGATTGACCTTCTAAAGTCCTGCCTCTATTCTAGTTAGAAAGTTATTCTGTGGCTGTAAGGAGTGAATTGAGAATCCTGATCAATGAGAATAGAGACTTCTAGAAGCAGAAGGTGACTTACATGTACTGTGCTTTTTCCAAGGGGGCTCTGTTAGCCTGCTGGTTTTAAAGCAACAAGGTTTAAAAAATGACACAAATAATTTCTGGGGACAAGTAATCTCCATATTTTTCTCCAGACTTCACTGCTGGGCAAAGCCTCCAGAGACCCTTTTTTTTTTTTTTTTGCATCGTGCCAAGCTGCTGGGAAAGTGTTCTGATTACATATGTAAGCAGATCTTTCTGGTTATTTGTACTTGAATGTTCCTATAGCAAGAAGAAACAACATTAGAAACTTAATATTTTAATGGTGTGGAGGTATGAGTGAAATTCATTCTGATAAATTTTGAATTTTATATTTTTTTTTTGTCCTCGATAGGTAATCACCTATTTTACTGAAAATAACTGCATTAAAAGTTTATAAAAAATGATATAGGTAAAAAATTCATTAAACTGTAGTAAAGATTAATAGAACTTAGTCCACTAACCAAAGCATCTGTGGTGGTTTAATATGACCTATTGAACAAAATAAGCTGTACTTTCTTCAGGCCATTTTACATGAATATTAATGCATTAGTATAAACAGTTAAAACTAATTTGGCTTTGCATTCTTAAATTCCACTATCCAGTCTCCTTAGCATGAATCATGGAACCATAGGTTGGAAAAGACCTCTTAAGATCATCAAGTCCAATAAATCTAGTCATTTTTAATGCAGTTTTTCTAGGTTTAAAGAAATTTCCATAATGTATAACTAAGTTGCAAGTTGTTTCTCAATGCACTAGACATGTATGATTATTTCGCCAAGCATTCAAAGCAACTTGTTACAGCAAAATACTCTAGTGAGAAATTTGTTTGAAGTGAGATCATGCAGCACATGCCACTGTTGGGTTTTTTGTTCTTGTTAGTGCATTTTTACTGAATATAGTGAATATGAAGCAAAGAACTCTGTGTTTAGGTAAGGTGGAACTTTTGCTTAGCTTTACCTTGTGAGATGAGAAGATTGAACAAGGTTACTGCCATAAGCTATAGTTATACGTATAGGAGCAAAGAGAACATGGAGTTCTGGGAAAAGACAGACAGACAGCTTGAAGAAAATAATTTGGTCAATATCTTATTTTACGTAATTTTTTGCTTTACAATTGGGTTGTAAAAATCTTTCCCATCATGTTCTCTTAAACATACAATTAAAAGGTTTCCTAAAAAATACTCCTCTCTTCTGCATCAGAACAGATTCTTTGATTTAGAACTACTGATAATTCACTTCCCCTTCAGTTACTGAAACAAGCTGGTTAATCTCCATAATCCCAAAGAAAATCATAATCTATGAAAGCAATTTGCATGTTTCTTTCTGTCATTAAGTATTCTTGCATTTCATTGCTATGCAAATGATGCTAATCCAATTTGTTCCCACTATGCGTTAGATCACATGACTGTCTAGAGCAAACTACTGTCTGTGAAATTATGGTAGATTCGCTCAGTTTTTTGGCACTTAGTTTTGTGTAGACTGAATTAGTTGTGACTACTGTTAATTGTGTGTGTTCTTTAAATTTTGTTTCACTAATAAAATTTTTTTCCTTGCTATTCTAGGTACAGGTATTTGTAACCCCTTTAACCTTAAATGCATCACCCCTCAATTTAACATGCAACTCTTTCCTAATCTTGTAATTAATTCCATTTTTTAGATAGGTTATTGTATATTGTTGTTCATTTTCAGAGTAAGCTGATATAGAGTACCTAAGGATGTTTTATCAAGATATATCAATGCCTACATATAATAAGACTAAGAGAGTTCTGGATAGGTCATGAAACACTTGAACTGTATTATTACATTTTTTCTATCCAAATTCTAAACCTCTCAGATATAGTGATCCTAAATGTCTTAATGCTGGAAACCGAAGCTATACAAACTCTGAGATGTAAGGTGAAAATTTTGAACAAGAGCTATGAATAATGCTACAAAGCGTTGACATTGGTTGTAGTAGATGCCCCACATGCATTTGACCGGTCTAAAAATCTGGATAGGATGCTCTTTGACTGGCATACGTCTCAGAGGGCAGAAGTGAATAGTACACAAAGTTTGTTTGGGGACCTGTCAGAGCTTTTGTCCCAGCTCTCTAGTGAATGACACAAGGCTTGAATATTGACTCCTAATACTTAAACACAGTTTCATGTGTTGTGGTTTTCTTCTGACAAGTTTATCTAGGGTCTCAGCCAAGAAAGAGCAGAGAAGGTCGGAGATATGTTTGGAGTGAGAAATGGAGTTACTAAACTTACCAAAGGACACTTCATTGTTCATAGATAATTTTTTTTCTCTAGGTTGATTGAAGGGCACTGCTTTTTGGCCTCAAGGAAAGGAGAAGCTTTTATTTATTAAGCTGAATCACTCTTATTTGTGTAGCTATAAAGCCCAGTCTGATTAAAAAACATTTCCCTGGGTTGCTGTGGCAGTCATTTTTTCAGGCTGGCCAGAGGCAAAACCAGTCTAAGCTTTTGTCATATGGAAGATCAGAGGATGATGATTTCTGCTTGGTTTTATAGCTCTGTTGCTGTTACTGGTAACTTCTGTGCTCCCATCTTCAAAATTTTGGAAGATGAAATCTGGTACCAAGCTAGCTTTGCTTTCTTCTTTTCTCCTCGTGCTGAAGTTACTTAAAGAATCCAGCTCTTGATACTTCTCTCTGGATACTTCTTTACAGTTCCCGTGCTAGATGATATGTCTTCAGTTATGGTTTGCTTTGTAGCTTTATTTCTCATATGGACTCTGTCTTCTGAAAACTGCCCTTTTTTTTTTCCTTAAAGAGAACATCTAAGATTTTAACTTGATGAACAATTTTCCGTTTCACTGCTTGCTTGAGCATTGCCTTCATTCTCCAGTGCATGTCTCTGCTGCATCGATTGAGCTGGTGTAATGCAGTGTACAGGTGTGTTGAGACAGATCAATGAATGAATTTGTGGTAAAATGGCTCCTCCCCACGATTTTTAATAAACATTTTTTAATTAACATATTCTCATGTAGTTGAAATGGTGTTGCTGTTGTGAGAGAGTGACAAGATGGAAAGAGTGAAAAATGCTCGGTGTAATCCAGTACTGCTGCTGGAATAAAAGTCTTGTCAGTGCCCTTCCCTGCACTTCTTGTTCTGTAGCAGACTGGACCTAAAACCATAGGTATTTGTAGTACGTAGAACTAATGTAAAATGAATAACTGTGGAAAACCTAACCTTTAAGCTGCAGTCTGGTAAAATACAGTCTGGTTTAGAGGCTGAAAGTACTAAACCAGAAATGCCACGTGCACATGGTATAGTATTCTGAACTCATGTGAATTTATGTAGCTGTTTTGCATTTGCTAAAGATTTTTTTCAGTAAATAAGCTTTTCATTGACACTTTATGCAGTGAAGGTATTGTCTCTTTGGCCTACTAGGTCTTTTTCTGGATTAGGGATCATCTAACCTACTATAGCTGTCAAAAACTTCTATAAGCTCCATATTACATGCCATGAATAATTGAAGAGATACATGATCATGGGCTGAGTCTGATGTGAATCAAAATTTTTACTACTGGGTGGACTGGCACGGGTATACTGTGATTTTACAGCCTCATCCTCCAGACTTTTTGCTGTTTTGAACTCTGAGCAGCATTTTCAGGGAAGAACACATTTTAGCAAACCACTGGGACTTGTGGACTCAGACCTTCTAGCTGTGGATTTCTGGTTTGAATGAATACATGTGAAATGATTGCATAAATATTCCCCAACACTATTGTAAAATATTTTTTTGAGACTTAGTACTTTAAAGAATATTTCTGAATCCTGTTTTCTCCTCTGTGTCTGTAAGTCTTGTAGGCTAATGAGTTTCTTTTTGGAACTGATTTCATGTTGGCAGTTTGATTAGAAGTACATTATCATGGTTGCTTCTGCCACTGGAAGAAGTACAAATGTTATGTGCAGTTGTCAAGTGACTCAAAGTATTGTAACAACTGTACAGGTTAGCTGCAGAGTATACAGTGTCTAGGCACTTGTAATGCTTTACTGGAAGGTATTTATGAAAAGGTAAATAATACCAGTTTAACAGATTTTTTTTTTTGTATTATGTGATTTTTTTTTTTAGAATAAATGTAATGACATCCATTCTACAGAAAGCTAAGGATATAGTGTCAGTATATGTTGTACGGTTCAGGGATGGAAGGTCTTAAACTACATCTTAAAATGTTGGCGTGGTTTAATGTTTGATTATTTTTAATGCACTTTTTCTGGTAAACTGAGGTAAGGTGGCATACAAACATACTAGCACAGTAAAATGTCATATGTAGGTGTGTGATACTGTATTAATAAATATTCTCTTGCAATTTAAATGCTAAAAGAATTCAATTTTGTAACTAATGAATAGAGAATAACTGCTTGCTTACATCTTTCATCTAAAGCTTGTACAGCATTCATCATATTGGTATCTAACCATCTGCATTCTTTATGGAAAGTGAATTTGTTGCTTGAAGCAACCTGGACTTCTTTATCTACAAAAAGATACTATCCAGACGATCTTCGTGAAAGTTGTCAGATGCTTCATTGTGAACCTCAAGTACTGTAGTTACTGTTATATACTTATAACTTGGTCTGGCTGGGCAAGTGATTGAAGACAGATACTGGAATGGATTCTGAAGATCTCACCTAAACTTTGTTAAATTCATGTACTGACATTTTTCAAGTAGGCACCATGTAAGGATTACAAGGTTCCTGCCATGTAATCTGTGACGCAGGGCAGGTTTCCCTCAGGATACCAAAAGGATTAATCTCTTTTCTTGAATTCTTCTGTGTTCATGCTTGGTAGAAGAACAGAAAATAGAAAAGCAGTTATGATTCATGAAGTTATTTCCTTCTGTAAACATATATATGTCCTTCATTGACATTAGAGGTCATATTTATAGTGGAGTCTTTTATTTGTACTGAATATGGACTTAAAGCTGTGACAAACTGAATCTTTGCACAGCTAAACAGTTTCCAAATTTTAGTGTATATTAAAATATTTAAATTTTAGTAATATTTACTGACTAGAAAATAACTTCGTACCCAGTGCAGTCAAGGGTAAGGTTAGAGGATGTTTGCTTTTTTGCTGTTGCTGCCGAACAGATTGTCCAGCTATTTATGTGGACACACATGGTAGGACTTGCCGTGGGCATGCTAGTTGATTATACTGTAGGCTACAGAAGAACATTCAAAGAATCCAATTTGAACCACCATACACCTAAACTGAGTTCAAACAAATGATTGAAAGGTGAAGGGATTTATATCGTGTTATAACCTACTCTTCAGCTATGTTTTAATTTTAGTCCTCTGCTAAATTTTATGTGAACTCTGTGTGTTTGTGTTCATCCTAAAATGAACACACAGGGTTTTCAAACTTTTTTCCTAATCTCGTTTTCATGCTGAAAAATGAAACTTCATGCAAATCTTTATGAAAAGAGTGTCAGTGACGTAGTTTTAATATTAACAGCCTATGGAAGCTGACATCTCACATAAGGGGGGAAAAAAAGGCTTATGTTTTAGACTTTTGCTTTCAAAAAGCAAAGATATTCAATAACAGTAGGAAGCAAAAAATTAAATAATTACAATTTTATTTTTTAAAGAAACATTCATCTGCATTATATTGGTGTGGCAAGGAGAAATCATCTAGATTAGGATTGAGGCAGGGGTAATTTAGATACAAATAAATAAAAGCTCTGCATTTACTTTTTCAGTTTCTTACCTCTGCTTGCTTCCTCTGGCTTTATATGTAACAGTAATAGCAAACATATGAAAAAGCTTCTGATGGATATGTATTTTAATTTTCTCCCTTGCAGTCTGCAATAGTTGGCCAGCATAAAAATTTCAGGGAATACGACCAGGTCATATTGACCTACTTTCCTTGTTTTTGAAGGGGGCGAGAATACTTTTCTATCCTTGTACTCTCCTTCAGATGCATTTGGGAATAAGCCCAGAGGGGATCGGTTTGAAATCTTCTCACTTTTGCCCCACTTCTCAGAACATGCTACAAGGAGTCACTACCAGCTACAACATCTAAAAACTTTCCATTCTCTGCTATACTGATAGTTTGTGTATTACATATATACAGACTATATTACAATGTACAGACTACAGTATGTGTATTTATAGTCTGTAATATACAGCCTGTTTATTACAATATACAGACTATAGTTTCTATATTTATCTAACCTACCATTAAAATGTTAAAGAAAGATGCACGTAGAATTTGTACGTAACAGTCTTTTAGCTGTCCCAACTCCCCCAGAGCGGTGTTGGGCCAGATTCCCAGTCTCGGTTTCGAGTGCCTGGTTTCATCACTGTCATATATGCTAGTAGGAGATGGAGAGTGTGTATTTACACGTATGATTCTCAGATGCTGGTATAGAGACCCTAGACAGTCAGAAAGCTGTAATTTATCAGACTATTTGCCAGTTAGTACCAGGCTTTATGGTGCTATCAAACTGCTATGTCTAGCTGGTATACCCTGTAGTCAAAGGTTTAATTACAAAGGACACAGGGTAGATTTAAAGCTAGCTAGCTTGGGCATGAAGATCAGTGCAGCTGCAGTGCCAGTGACCTCACTCTACAGACTGTAGGTTACTAACCTGTGCTGATGCCTTGCTGCTACAACTTCAAGGCTATTAGTACTTCCTAGATTCAGTTAACACTAGTCTACCTATTTATGCTATGGTCGCTTAGCTATTAGCACTACAGGTAAAATATATATGTTAATAAGATAAATACATCTCTGTGGTTCTGTCCTTGATATATGTGTATTAATTACTTTTGACTCAGTTAAACTAATTGCACAAATATGATCAAAGCCTTAGCAGTAACTTAGAAGTAAAGTATCTGTTGTGATAGACAATCTAATGACACACAAGGTGAGCGCAAAGTCTTTTTCTCTACTTTAGAGCAAACATACTCAGTAATGTGAGAAAGGAAGGAGAATGCAATAAATAGAAGCAAATATGGTGTATTTTTTCTTTCCTTTTTGCAACCATGTTTTGCACTGAATTTTTGTGGAATTTGGGAAAACTTGGCAGTAAAGGGAAACTAGGAAGGTAAAGAAGTTTGATACCAGTTTGTCTTCACTTTTCTGTCTTCAGCATATCAAATTAATTTCATTGTTCCTTCACTGTAGTAATAATTTGCTGCCTGACTTCAGACATTTCCTGGCTTGTAGCATCTCAGGTCCTCCAAGGAAGCAGTGTTCTACATGGCCAGCGCCTGAGGGTTTTGATCTGGAAAATATCAGGGACCACCTATCAGCTGAACTAAGTTTTTGCAGCCTTTTGTTGAGAACTTTTATGCTTTTCCAGAGGGGAGTCTGAATGGTGTCTCAACACAGAATTCTTCAGAAATTGAAATATGTTCTGTAATTTAATTTTATTTAGTAACACATCTGTACTACCCTCCAAAACCCGAGTGAGGCATAAAACATCATTAGTACTCCAGTGTATTCTTGGTTGTCAGATGGGGTAATAGTTTCAATAATCTGTGGTCTAACTTCCAAATTATCTTCTTTCAGCTCGGCTAGGTAGTATTAGAATTACACTATCTGTAATATTTTGTTATCTTTTGGGAAAGCAAGGCAATGTGAAAGGATGCACTCATTCAAGAGAGAGACAAAGATCAAATGACAGCATTTACAATCTGTGTCAAGATACGCTATAAAAAACATAGGAAAATAGCTACATAGTGTAATCCCTGATAATCATATTTCTGGAAGACTGCAAATAAAGGTAAACTATTTTTTACAGAAATGTGGGATTTTTCTATAATCTCAAGGGCTGATTGCCTGGCTAATGTCTCTCTGCTCTTCTCATTGCTTATTGCTGTCACAGTAAATGACAAGTATATACCCTGAAGACCTAATCTAGCCATGTTTTCTAACAATAGTAAAAAGGCTTTGCATTTGTCCAACATACTTCATCCAAAGAAAACATTACTACAACAAAATATCACTGGATACCTTCCAATTTCTGGATTCAGTCCTGCTTGTTTTGATTTGAGAATATTGTTTAACTCTAGACATGATAAATACACGATAGTGCAGACATCATCAAGGCTTCTGTAACATGGAAAAAGACAACTTTACACAAATGAACCGGAATAATCCTTTCCTCTTCTAAGAAAATTCATGTACTTTTTAAGGATCCCCACAAAAGGACTCCCCAGGTGTGAAATGTTATGAAGCTCTATATGTTTATATAGAAAGGAGAAAAAGTTAAGGTGCCCTACTGAAATGGGGAGCTTCAAAAACTAGCATAAGAAATTTGATCAAATGTGATTGGAAAAATGTGTGTTGATTCTTTTGTGGAGTTCAATTGGCGACAGTTTTGACCCCAAAGTAAGGTTTTGAAGGTAGGAAGTTTAGAGGGATTCTCTGAAACAGAGACATATAAGAAATACATATTTTTAGATTACATAACAGATTTATGTACATGCTTTGTCACACTGTGGAAACTGCTTTGTGACAGAGGATAAATTAATCATCCTCTTTTGGATCAATTCAAATAGATGCAGAGGAAGGATAATAGGATGACTGTGTGAAGAAAACTTATTTCGTAAGACAGAACTGTAACAGCCTGATATTTTTCAGCTAGGAAAAACAAAAAATGATGTTTTTGTTTCTTCTCTGTTGAGGAGTGGGATTAGGTCTTTCACCGCACTTTTGCTACAGGGATCATAGGGATGTTTTATGTAGCTCTACACCAAATACTACTGTAGGAAATTACACAATTGCTGGATGCCTCACCAAAACTGAATGACATTTAAAGGCTTGTTTTTCTGTTGTCTGACAAGGAATCACTTCTATTTACGCCTGAAGAGTTGTGTTCTGTGATAGTGCGTCTGGAGTCTTTTAGTGCTGATTCTTCTAAAATTCATATACTCATCTAACTTATCTGGTTTCAGTGGCATTACTACAGATTTATGCTAGAGGAGAATCAGGCAACTGATTTTCTTGTGAGGCTATATTCCTTTTTAAATAATCGTAACTTCAAGGCTAATCTGCCTTTCAAAAAATAATAAATTATTCTAACCTATTGTAGAATTGGAGCTGTCTTTGTCTTCCGTTCTTTGTTTTCGATTGTTCAATACTCAATTCTTAGTCATCAGTGAACCTTTATATCATAAATATTGTCATTCGTTGCTGTGAATAAAAAAAATTTTATACTTTGCATAGCCATAAATATCCATTAGAAAAAACTCTTAAGATTTTAAATCTGAGCTAAGATGCGACTTGTTAACTTTTCAGGGAGAAAAGCCAGGTTCTTGATCAACCTAACAAAAATAAAGCTAACGGTTATTCTCTGGTCAACAGGCACATACTCTCTCCAGAGTGTTTTTGCATGCTGCTTTTTCTTTTTTGGCCTCTTTCATCTTTTAACTATATTTCCAGGATAAACTAAGCATGCAGATTAAAAGTTTGTCATTTTCTGTAAACTGTGTAAGTCGTACATGGAGTACACATGCATTCAGGGCTTTGAAGAGCTTTCTTCAAGTGTGTAGCTCTGTCAAATGGGGGCAAAAAAAGGTTTCGTCTTACATGCTGTAAAAAATCAAATGACTGCTTAATATTTTAAAAGGAGATGGTATCATAGTTTAAATATCAGATCTGAAATATATTATCATGTTGAGAATAGAGGTGCATTCTCTGATATGGTCAGTAGAGATTTTAAGGTTCCAAAATAAATACATTGTTTACTATCTGACCTTTTGATTCCTAAATCATCGTATATTTAAGTACTAGTAAAATACTAATGCATGCATCTCAGTTGATTTTGATGTAGTATCTGGACGAGATGACCCACAGAGGTCCCTTCCAACCCCAAACATTCTGTGATTCTGTGAATATGGCCTATACATGTATATAATTTCAGGACTGTTTCTGCTTCCAGAATAGGCACATTATAGGTCATAATTTTTAGTAGTCTGTGGGATTTTTGGAGATCACTGTAACTGTAATTATTATGTACTTTTCTGTGAGATTACTTCATCATAATGTGCAAGGCAGAATTTGTTGTTGGTATTTTTGCCTGTTTAAAAAAAAAAAAAGCCAGAAACAAACAACAAACCCAAAACAACCAACGAAAACGTCCAAACATAAAGAAGTTCAGATGCTTAAAAAGGATGTGAACTAAGCCATGTAATAAGGTTGAATTTCCCTGAAGGAGGAGAAAGGTGTCAGTTACGATTAGTGTGAACAACATTTATGGCCCTCGAGATGTGACCTCTCATTACAGTAAATGTGACAGCATGAATTACTTTCAATTACAGTGAACTACATTCCAGCTACATTAGTTTTGACACACCTCACTAGGAGACTGCTGCTTTGATAGCTTTAACCAAAGGAAAAAAAGGCAAAACTTCTGAGTGCAAATGTGTATGTCACTTGAGCAAAACCATTAGATTCTGACTAGGATGTATTATTGCCTCAGGTTTTACACACTTCTGTTACATCATTTGTTATTTCCGCTGGCACTTTAGGGTTTATGCCTTGAGCACTGGAGAATATGGAAACCACCTTTTTAATATGCCATGTGTAATAAATGTAAATCCTGATTTCTTTTTTTTTTTTTTAAACTAGATGAATTACTTTTTTTTTTGGTCAGATAGTAACCTGCACCTCTACTTGGAACTATCATAAGTGGAGTTTACTACCTATGAGCATAGCCCATTTGGTATGGCGTAACTCCCTTTAGTGTTTATTAACACTATCCAATTATTCTTACAAATTAAATATATTACAGCACAGGATTTTTATCACTTGACAGAAGCAGTTGTTATAATGTCACTACTTTTTCCTTCAAGGTTCAATTATCATGCTTCAGTTTCTACCTCTAAGCTTTCATAGAAAATAAGATGCCCAGGGCAGAAGTCAACCTTTCACTTTTGCTACAGAGATGCCATCTATTTCATGTTGTGCTAAGTAGTCCATCAAAACATGAGTAAAACAAAGCCTTTGGCAAATCATAAGTTAGAAATAGCACTAAGCAAAAGAAATAGCTTTAATTAAAGCATTTGGTTTATCTTTGAGGACTTTACAGAGTATTGGGCATTTTTTTCTTTCGAATTCAAGGGACTGGTGTTGTGGAATCACACTAGAAAACTTGCAAAGTCAAATTGCCAGTTAGCAAAAAGGAACAAAAAATGGTAGTTGCTTATTCCAATGTGATTCTGAGTTAAGGCTCTGCAGGGTAAATTCCTGTTAGTTTTTATCCCACGTTAAGGGCTAATTTTCAAAGCTCCGTTTTGCCAATATTTTCACTGGCCATTCGATGTTGTAGTAGTGGGTTGTGAAAATATTTGTAAATGTTTATTTTAAAAAAACAATATGAAGTATAAACTTATTTCCATATGTCAGCAACTTCCAGGCCATTAAGGCAGAAAAATTTGTGTATTAGTTATTACAATTTTTAAAAAAATCATAAAATTTTAGAGCTTTCTTCAAATCACTGCAACAGTGGGAGTCCAATAGCATTTTCTGTTCAGTCATTCTGGCTGTGAAATATCCTCACGTAGGCAACCAGATTCCTTAGAAGTGATTAAGATTCTTCTTTTTCTTTTAGTTTGTGCAACAGATGAGATTTAGAGGCTAATCTGAGTATCTCCATTGTTGTAAGCAGTAAATTTGATGTCAGACCAGATTTGGAATAGGTCAATTCAAAAAAGGAGTTTGTGGCCCAGTCCTTACATCCTGTCTGCATGGACAAAGCGGGATGGGTTAACAGATTACACTTTAGGTTGATAACAATGATTTTTTTTTTTTTCTTCTCACTTCTGGAGATGTGTGCTATTATTCAGTAATTTTCTTTATGTATTTCTGACAAATTATGGTGTTTCATGCCATCAAACCAAAGAGAAACTTCACGACTAACTCCATTAGATTTCTTTTCTGCTGTTCGTGCATTTAAGTTGTCACTTAAATGTACTAATGGTACCTGGCTGCTTCTAGTTGCAGTACATAGTTTGACTTTTGGGCTTTACGCACCACCTAACAACCCTTGCTCTCTTCTCAACAGAATGGGAAAATCTGCATGGACTGTCCATGTGGGCCAGGTAGACTAAGGGTTGTTGGTAGAATTATTGAGTTCTGCTGTATATATATAAAAGCATAGGGATATTTAATATGAATTAATGAGCACATTTACATAGACTGCACATAAGATTAAATTAGCCTAGCTTTTAGGGAATTCCTAATGATTGTTGTTTCATTTTTACAAGTATTAAAGTACACAAAAGCTCGAAAAATACAGGACTGACTACACATGAACTTCTTCAGCAAATATGTGTTTTTCAAAGGCTGTGCATACAACTGAAGGAGACAAAACTGTTTTTTATCTTTGTCTCTTGGTGTCTCAGTGATTTGTATCTGATCAAAATAATAGGTTTCTTTTGCCTGCTTGGAAGTAGTAGAGACGTCAGTTGTCTAAGGGAAAAAGCCTAAATTTTCCGCAAGGGAAATAACAACTCTTGTACCATGTAATTACTTTCAACAACACAGTTAGTAAATATGCTTTAGGGGCTATCTCACGGAATAGGTGGGAGAAAGTCACAGGGACTGTGACATCTTACATAAAACTGCTCTTCAGCTGATGTAAGTGGAGAAAAAGTGGGTGTTGGTATATTCAAACTGTCTTACAGTGATAACGGAAATGAACTTGAAACAGTGACCAAGCACTTATGAAGATATTATTGTGGACAGTGAGTTTTCTGGAAATCAAAACTTGTATCCTAGATAGGGGAATAAAGAAAAAAAAGCTTAGATGCAGTTCAGATGGGAATAATAAGAACAACACAATCTTCCTGATAGAGTTCTGTGCGGAGAAGTGGAAAATGAAATAAGAAATTCAAAACCTGAATACATCCCCTGGGCTGCCAAATTGTATAGGAATGAAAGGAAGAAAATGGTTTTGCGTTATAGCTTTGAAATTACAAGGATGCACTTAGAAGTGTTTGAGATTTTCAAGTACTGCTTACTGCCTTTAATGCTGGCTATGTGATTAAAAAAACCACGCATAGTCATTTGCCAAATCTGGAGCTGCAATTGTAGCAGCCGCTGGAGGGGCACTAACTAACATTAGTAATATTCCACAAGATAGAAGGCAAACTGATTCATCCATAGACAAGAAATTTGGCTTCAGGGCAGGCAGGCTCATATTTTCCTTTCTATCAGAAGTCGCTGTTTTTATGAGTAAGTTTTAATATGTAGAAAGCAGGAAGTGAACAGAAAATATTTCTTCAGCTTTATTCACTTATTTCAGTTTTGGTTTTACGTGACAGGTTTTCCTGGTACTTAAGCAATGACTATCAGTAATATTCCATGTGTTTATTTCTTTCAGTATTAGTACATTTATTGTTACTTTTGTTGAACACTTTTCTATCATGATTAGAATGAAGAGAAGAGTAAGGCTTCATGGGGGTGCTGTTACTAGAACCAAGCTAAATATGTTTTCATTTTTTTAACAAATTTCCAGAAGAGTGGACCAGTATTGTACCGGAGTGCAGCTGAAATCAAAACAGGTATATTACTGATCTTGTTTGTGGACTGGGTACAAACTGGTCTTTCAGCTGTGCTATTTTTTGAATTTTTCTTGGAGCTCCTTTATATTTATAGTGAGCCTTCTACCTCTTAATATTTCTTCTCCTAGTGCCCAATGTTTGCAATGTGCTTCCAAGCTTCTGTCCTTTTACTTTAAGGACCAAAGGGCTTTCCTTGAACACTGTCATGGTGGAGGAGTACATTTCTTGTTGCAACTGTATTTTCTCTACAGATCTGCATTTTCTTGGTTATGGAACATCCAGAGCAATCTGACCCTCAGATGCAGAACGAAAATGTTTTTATTTTCATTGGGCTTTATGTTTGAGTTGAAAGAATTATAGAGGTCTTCTCTTTCACAGTTATCCAAATACCCATTTTCTGTGCACAGAAAATGGGTATCTCCCTGCATTTTATTGCTGCAGGGAAAGACAATTTCTGCAGCCAAATTAAACTTTGCATGCCTGGAATTTACTACAAGATACTATTTCATAATAAAATCTTTTATCAGTGGGAAAGGTTTGATTTTTGGTGATTGTGGAACAAAATTTTTATTTAATAGGCATGTCAACTATTCAAAAACAACCACAAGAGAAGTACTAGGAAGAACTTCTCCACCAAACTGAGACAATCAATGATAAAGTTGTGCTTTGACATTTTCATGGATGTTGCAGACCATTCTCCTGTTAGTTTGGATGAATGCGTTTTTTTAGTTCTTCACATTGTTGTTCTGAACAGTGTCTACAAGGAGTATTTTATTCTGCCCTCTCCTACAGCTGAAAATTTGTTTCATTAACATCATTGCTGTTGACATTTTTACAGTTTATGACTCCTAATACTTTGCCAGGTTGTCTGCTCATAAGTAATGCAGTCTTCCTAGATTTATTTGAGTGTTATCTTTTATAGTGCAGTACTGCATGTTACCTACTAACAAATAGAAAGTAAATTAATGTGTATCTAAGTAGTTAAGAAATTTTTTCTTCTAGAAAAAATTTCCAAAGATATTATGTAGTATGTCATTAACAGAAAAGCATTAGATCTTTTACAGTGGAAGAGGTTATTTACTAATCATACCTTCTTCTCAGTGTAGAAGTGTAATATGCACATCATGTATTGTATTGAGTACCTTCTGTATGAAATTCTAGTGATGGTCAGATGTTAGGAAATATTAAAGAAGAAACTAAGAACTAAATACATATTTCTCTGATCAAATCTCTTAACATTGTTATCCCAATATAAGGGATTCACATCCTTTAGTACATTTTAAAGCCTGTGTTTGTTTTTTTATAATACTTTAATTCTGTAGCCTATTGTGCTACAGGAGACCTAATCCTTGTCATAGAAGTTGACTGCTCTACAAAAGCAGAGGATTTGAAGAAAGTATTCTTTTCTTGATCTTGCTGGCTTGCAGTGGTAGACCACAGGTGTAGGACGTAGCTCGCTGGTTGACATCTGGTCTAGGTGTCTGCTATTTAAAAATTGAGGAGGATTATTAGAAAAAATCCAACAAAATAGTAGACGTAACCGTGTTCTCCCTTCATATTCTGGGACTTTAAAGTTGGGCCAGGACATATGCTAGGTACAGATCTGTGTGAATGAATTTTTGAAAGCCGTATTTATGGGGATTTCTGTAACCTTCTCCACTGTTACAAAAAAACCCCAAACCAACAACCAAAAAAACACCTCAAAACCCCAACAAACAAACAAACACTAAATTATTTAGCATTACTTAATGAAGGTTTCTATCCTGCTAAAGGTATTTGGAAAAGCGGACTGTCCCATTGGGTAGGTTTTTAACATATTTTGTAGTTTTTTAAGTGACAAGATAAAGAGCTACTGTGGTCATATCTGACAGATTAATGAGTAAAGTTCTGTAATGAAACTATTCTATTGGTTTTACCAAGTTCTTTTGTAATCAAATTGGAAATCAGATTTACAATCAGATGGCTAAATCTAGGACAAAAAAACACCTACTCAATGAATATGTCCTTGTTCTGTTTCCCAGCTGACACTATCAGTGCAGAACATAACTACAAAACCAATCTGTTCTCCTTATTTTTAATAATTTTTTAACAGAAAGTCCTTGATATTCTTAAAACACAGCACTGGAAGGAATGTACAGCTGTCAATGAACAGTTAACCCACAAAAATGTTACCTTGTTGGTCTTCTCACTGCCTTTGCATTTGTGATGCCATGTTCCTTCAGAGCGACTTGAAGAAAGCTTGCATGAAGTATCTCCTGGGAAATAATCTGGCTGTTGGGACAGACTTTTTCTTTGACAAGCTCACCTAAATAAAAGCTGAGCACAAAGTGACCATTAATTGAAATACAAGAGCTACTCTTTCATACAATTCAGAACTGTATTAGTCAAAGAACAAAATAGACAGGTTGGAAAACTATGAAACAATCAGCAAATGGACATAGGGAAAACGTGGATAGGCTTAAATCCAGGCTATTGCAGTATAACCTGAATAGGTTGACTATGTTTTTATGACAGTTTTACAAAATCAATATATATAGTATCAATATATATTCTTTTTAAGTACAATTAGTAAAACAATGCATAGGTACTCACAGAAAATACAGGGAGAGCGCACGTAGGAGTACTTTTAGAGCAGATTTTTTTTTTTCCTTGTGTGTTTCCTATTGAAATGCTGAAATGCATTATAGTTTACTTTGATTTAATTGGTGAGTTTTTGGTCTGGTGTTTTAAGGAAAAATATTTTGTGTTGGCTTTTGGGAATTTTTTTTAACCCACCTTGTCCTTGTGTTTTAGGTTCTCTTTGAACATTCTGGGAATTCTGTGTCTAAGAAACACTTGTGGAACAGAAAAAGTGGGCTTGTTACTAGTCTTGTAACATTTGAAAATTTTGCAGGTTCCAATGTATATTAAAAAAAAATTAGTAGAGGATTTACTGCTATCAGTACTTCTGTCTGTTTTCTGCCCAGGGGTATCTGCATGGTCAGAGCTGAATTTATAGGGATTAGACATTTCTCTTGGTTTATAAATTCTCAGAGAATTTGAAGATGTTCACTAAAGTATTTGACACCTAGTAACGTTCTCGCCCCCTGATTTCTAGCCCAAACTTGCTGTCTTACAAATAAGTAAAACTGCTAGCAAGTAACAAAATATATTAAACTTGACTTTAATGATGCTTTATGGCTAGATGCAGGCTTAATTCATCATTTGACACTGACTCTAGTCAACTATTTAAGGTACATTATATGACAGTGTGAAGGTATACATAAATATATGTATACTTTCCTTATATTGCTGACCTTATTATCCTGAATGTCATCAATTAGAGGGTGGCAGAAAGACACCCAAGTAATGTGGATTCTGTTCTAGTTATATACATTATTGCTTACTTGGCCTGCTTTCTATTGTGCAATTCAGATTCTTTGGCATGCTGTGCTCAATCTTTAATAGGAATTTTTTGGATTTAGAACTAAAACTCATGTGTCACTGGCTATTAGCATTTCTACAATTTGCCTTTCACACCCTGTAAGTATATACAGTCAATGCAGAATGATTGTTCATTGTCCCTTTGTTGATAATTTTTCATTAGATGGTAAATTTATGGGGGATCTGTTACAGTTCTAGTAATTTATGAGCAAATTTCCAAAATCATGCCATTTGTCTTGTTCCTTCGGAACAACTTGAAACAGAAAGATAGTCTGTGCCTCTGTGAGGGTATGTAGGGGAGTGCGAATAGTGTATTTAATGTACGTGCAGAATGGATATGTCTGTTGTTTCCACCTAGCTGTTACTGAGCAAAGTTCTGTATTACCTGTCAGAGAGCAGAGTTGCACTTAAATATAGCATAGGAAAAAACTAGACAAAGATCTTTAATGTAATGAATGGAAAAATATCTATTTAACATATGTCTTAAACAGAGGTTTTACATGAACAAAACCAGCATGGATCCACACAGATGCCTGTAATCGGTATGCAGATTTGTCATTTGGATGTAACATTTTCTTGTCTGTGCAAATGCTTGTTCACAGAACTGAGGTATTGAGCTATATCTCCATTATTGTGTTATTTACAAGGTAAAGTGGAAAATACATGATTAAAAATATGGGAAGCAATCACACTCAAAGATGAAATGCAGGTCTACAGTGCATTTAGAGGAAGTGATTACAGGAAATAAAAAGTAATAAAAGTGTTAAACATGATCTGCTTATTCATCTATCTCTGGCTGCCGGAATCTGTCACATGAAAGTATAGGCATTACTGCTACCTAAAACTCTTTGAAGGATGAGGTGCTATTTCAGTGATGTAAGTTATTCAAATGCTACTTCAGACTACATCATTAAAAAAGGGACTTTAAGGAACTTAATTACGCTTAATGTTAATTACATTTAATCTTAATTACACTTGCAGTGTGTAACTTGCACATCCATTTTGTTCATTTCCTGTGCTCAGTACTTGAGATGTCCTATTGCACATTCTTTTCTTGCAAGCATAAATGCATGCCTGAGATCTAGAGGGTGGAACTGTTGTTAATTGGCATGATACCAAGTGATTGTGAATTCACAGTTCAAATGAGATGAAAAGATTTCGTGTCCTCTTTGGAAACAGTGAAAATTCTGTGAGTGAGAAGTGAAATCCCTTTGGCTCTATATAAAACTACTTTAAGAGTGTTTATGGTGTGTAGCACCTACTTAGTTCTACTCCTAAGTGCCTTGGAAGACTGGAGATATTTCAGGGCCTAATGCCCTGAATTTTACATGTGAGCCAATGTATTCATTTCAGTTTTATTATTCCAGACTTTCACAATTAAAGCTAAATTTCCTACACTTTTTGTAGTAATTACTTTTGTAAATTCAAGAATGTGCTTGGACTCTGACTGCTGGGTAGTACCATAAGGGTTAAGAAATGTATTCTCAAAGTTTCCCAAAACAGGGTTCTGAATGCATAAAGACGTATTGTAAGTTAATATATGAAAACGTTTTAGCCATATCGGTACTTTTTCCACTAATACCTTCCAAATTTCTGAATTTTTGAAAGCACTCCTCAGGTCTTTCTCCAAACCTTTGTAAAACACTTTATGTATCTTGGTAGAGTGCCTCTCATACAGCTGTTCAGCAGTTGCTGTTTAAGAACGAATGCTACTACTCAACCAGCAACATAGAGTTAGTTTAGTCACCAAAAGTGGGAATCCACATGAGCATTTAATTGATTCAAAATACAATGTCTACACAAGCTGTCTGCTTTTCCGCACTGGAACCCTAGGAGCAATTTAAGGTCACGTGACATTGCTGGTCAAACATGACATGGTCCTGTGTATATGGAACATCATATGCACTTGAAATATGGAAATAATGTCTATTGGCCCATGTCTGTATTAAAGAAGTATAATTATGGTTAAGCAATTATATTTTTCTAACATTGCTGCAGAACTTTTCTGTCAAAAAGGGAAGTTGCACTTACAGGAAAGATAATGCAGACATCTGACATACTGGAGAGCAGTAGTTGTATTCCCTCAGGTGGGTCAGGACGGATCGGGAAGATGCAACATAATTTAATTGGATTGATCAGAACAAAAATCCTTAAAACATTGTTTTTCAAACTCTCCCTCCCTTGTTTGCTATTCTGTATCTTAAAGACATAGTTAACTCAATTAGTTGTCGTGGAAGTTTTGAGTGATAAATAATTCTAATTCTTCTAATAAAGGGAGAGCAATTTCCATGTCTAATCTAAGAAGTAAATTATTGCTTCAGCTTTAAAAGCAGAAACAAAATAAAGCTTTAGTGCTGTTTTCTTTTTTAAGGCACGTGGATTTCATATGTGTTTCATTTTCTAGACTGGGGAAACTGCTGTAACATTTTCCATGTGTGGGAATAAACAGGTTTACTTTCCTGTTCTTGTTTTAGTGTTACTGTGGTATAGCTCACAAATGATTTTCAGGTGAATACAGGTATACGAAGTGAAAAATTAAATTATTATATTTCAAAGTTCAAAACACAGTTACTTTTCTGTCTTATAAATGCTGTGTTTTCCCAGTGACAAAATTTGACACTATGGCTATTGGTCAAAAAGATAAATGGTTTTGTATGTTGTCAAGGCATCAATCACACATTTAATAGCATATGATTGATTATTAGTCCCCAAATAAAGAATATCAAAGTATTTGGTTTTGTGTATGTCTAAACAGCAGGACATTGATCAGTTTGGTACTTCACTTAAATGGAGTCACTGCATTTGCTAAGCAGTATTTACTCTCATACACGTATTTTACTCTGAGTGCAAAAATGTGTTTCTCCAGTTAAGAAATAATTCTTATCTCTGACGCCCAGGGAGTAGAAATTAATAGGAGAAGAGTTAATTACATAGCATCATAGATTAAGGTTTTGGGAATTGATGACTTTTTATTTTGAAACAATTGTCTTGTGAGACATCTTAAGTCAAATGCAGAGTTTTGGTGCATTACATTACAACATAGAAGAGTAGCTTTGCATATTTCTTTCAGAGATTTTGAAAATACAAAGATAATAAATGATGAGTAATGTACACCATCTGGCTAGGGTGGGAAAAGATTTTTCTTTCCTGAGCAACAAGGTTTCTGCTAAGCTAATTTACTTAAAATAAGAGCAAATGCTTTTTTGTTTTTTTCCTGAGAAAATGAAGGACTGACGACTTCACTGAAACTCAGTGGATAAGGGTAGCCTTTGATTTGTACTCCATGATCAGTATCAAAATGGAGCTCAACAGTTAGAAAGGCAGTTCTGTTGTTGCATCATATATTCAGAACAAGATTGCTGAGACTTGAAGGTTTTGAACAACATTAACAAAAGCATTAGACAGCCTTGCAGGAATCAGCCCCCTGTAAAGAGAGATGACCTAGCTCCAAGTAGTTTCAAATCAGTGAAAAAATCCCTATTAATCTATACAGCCATAGGATTAGAACCTTAGTAACATAGACTTATTTTTGTGCTTTGTATATTCTTTAGATTTACAGCTGTAATTCTTTTTCTCTGCTATGTTTGTGATGTAACAGAACTAAATGCAATAATACATATTAGAAATTCTGTACAACTTCTGATGTAATCTGTGGAATTTCTTAGAAGCAAATTTCTCTTCTCAATTTCTTTTAATATAGATCTTACTTTTCAGGCAGTCAGTCTTATGTATTTCTTTATTTTTTGTTTGGTTGTCTTATGTCATAGTGTTCCTGCTTCCAATTTTAATGAAATAAAGTATTCACTTAAAGATCTCAACTAATTTGAACAAAATAAGATGTGCAAGTATAGCTCTCTCCACAGCAGAGAGAAGGAAGCAGGTAAACGTGTGCGCCAAGCTGTTAGAACTGCAGTCTTCATTCTGTTTTTATAAATTATCTCTTTAGATTTATTTTTACATTGCAACCCTACCTTTGCAACTTTTCCAATAATATTGAAAATGGTATGATAGATTTAACTTTATTTACTCTTGGTTGCTTAAGCTCTGCACATGCTAGATGATGTATGACCTACAGATAGATCTTGGCTGTAGAGGCAAAAATTGATGTCCATAGTGACTGGCAGGAAGTTATAGAAGTATGAGAATGGACTGTCAGTACCTTCCTGAGGGTGAGCAGGTTGTTAACTTTGCAGCTTGTGTTAGAATATCTCTTGGCTGCCTACTTATTAAAAACCCAGTCTGTAAAGAAAGCACAGCCTATACTTTAAATATTGTTAACTGCTGGGCCAAATAATTCATCTGGCCTCTGTGGAAGACACAAGTTGTGATTTTAAAAAAGAAAAGTGAATGTGTAAGAGCATGAAAGGAGAAGAAAGGAAGGAAAGGAGGAAGGGAGGAAAAATGAAACACTAGAAAATAATAGGCCTCTCTGGTTGTAGATGTATAAAAATATGTGTTCCTTTCCCCAATGTTTTAAAGAAATTGTGGGTCTTGGATTGCCCAATGGCTATTGTTACAAAGCATCTTTCCCTTGTGCCATTTGCTCAATTGATAGCATCATCCCTGATTCTATCTTGTATCCTTTAGGAATATACATTTTTATGGGCAAATTCTGGAACCAGGCATATATATGCTTTACAACAGGGAACAAGGATGGATGGAAACAATTCCATTCTTCCACAGAAAGGAGGCAAAACTTTCCCAGTGTTCAACATTATGTAGAATGCAGGGGCTTTTACATGTTGAACATGTAGTGGATGTAGGTAGGTGTACATGCCTTGAATCTATCTGTACGTTCCCTATGATCATGTAAGAATGACCAGAATTATGTAATAGATAGGATAATAGAAATTACAGATAAGGATAATAGAAATTACAGAAATTTTAAATGGGAGAGACCTCTGGAGGTTACCTAGTCCTTCAGCTCCTAGCAGGACTGTCACCAGTGCTAGATCGGGTCAGCTGTACCTTTGTCTAGCTGCATCTTCAATACTTCTTTAAAGCTGCATATTCCTGCTCGGCACTACACTTCTGATAAACATTTCTTAACCTCCTGTGAACCTCCAAACCTGCAGCTTCTGGCTCTTTCGCCTTATCTTACCGTGTGCTGCTACTTTGAGTTTGGCTTCATACTCTTTTTAAGCCCCCTTCAAGTAGTTATAGTCTACTGTTAGACCTTCACTGAGCCTCCTCTTTGATGGAGAAGAGATCTTTCATTCACTGGAGTCTGCGCTTTCTCAAAACCCTTTTTGACCTAAAAGACCTGAAATTGTAGTAGTGTTTCACCCTCACAGCACTGAGTAGATGTGGATAATAATTTCCCTCTATCTGCTCACCAAGTTGTTCTTAATACAGCCCAATATGGAATTTGCCTGATTTACCATGAGCACATATTTAATTTGGTGCCCACTGTGACTTCCAGGTCCTTTCTCAGCCTGAATTGATGTGGGATTATTTAACCTGAGGTGCAGAAGTTTGCATTTTTCCTTGCTGAGATTCATGTGGCTTCTGTTGGTCTAGCTGCTGAGTTTTCTTATGGTCCATCTGCTGAGTGACACACACTGACCTTAAGCCCACCATTGGGTTTAAAAACTGAGTTTGTTTTACATTCTGTATTGTTAGAATAGAATGTTTGCAATACAGTTTAGGAAACAGTCCTGCTTCCATAAAAGGGAAATAAAATAAACAGGGACAAGACCAAATTTATTTTAAAAGATGGATGCTAAGTGATAGTGTAGAGTTATTAGATTTGAACTGTCACATTAAAATGAACTGGAAGGGTAATGTGACCATTAAGCAAGTTACACTGGAACTAGGACTGGTGCTTAGCTCTAATAGCAGAAGGGCGTTAGAACACTCTTTGAAGTAGAGCAGTGAAGGGCAAAGATGCTTTATAGGGTGGAATCTGGTAGGTTGATGGGAATTAAATTACATATTTGCCTGTAATAACAGGACACTTGACATGATGACTGAAGAGGTTATCTTGGCCCTGAAGGTCCCATGCAGTCCTGTGTCCCATGTTCCCTTTATGGAAAGAAGCTGATGAAATTCTGTGTATATGAAACTTCCTAACTCTCTTGTCTCACCTTTTTTTTTTACTTATATGATTTTGATACATTTTTTGCCCATAGCAAATGCCAACTATAATATTTTTGTCTTCCTTCTGTTGTCTTACACTATTTATCTTTCTATATCCAAGCTGCAGACTTATTATATACAGGGTGACAGAAATAGCTGTTATTGTGAAATGTGTACATGGTAGAATTTGCTTGAGTTCAAGCGTTGTTGTGGTATGTTTCTCAGTAATGCTGATAATTCATATTACTGTAACCTCTGTGGTGCTCTGTAGCTGAAGAAATCTGATGGCTTTTGGTGCACAAACCATTTATGCTTCTTCTGTGACGCCCCTTTGCTCTTGCTGTCCAGTAATTGTTCCAGTTTATTGGTGATACATTAAGTGGAAGGGACAATTCTGAAAGAACTATTAGGGGAAAAAAAATCTGGAAAAGGGAGCGAGGAGAAGGAGGATGTACATCAGTTTCACTGGGCTGGAAGATCTTGTTCAAAATATAAGGCAGCTGAGGAGAAGCTGTCTTGGGTGAAGCTCTGCAGTGCTTATGAAGTGGACTCAAAGCAGAGGAAAAAGGCAGGGGTGTAGGACTGAGCTGAGCAGAGGATGAGATCCAGGAATCCTTGCTTTGCACTTGGAGAAAGCCTTACCTCTCATAGTCATCCCAGGGTGCTGCTTGTCAGTGGTGAAGACCTGGAGAGCAGTATGTAGTTTGTTCACAAGCCTCTACATTTATTAAGTCACCAGTGTCAGATCTGTAAATGGATGTATCACATCCTATACATAACCAACCCTAAATGGCATTTTCATGGGGAAAAGAAATCTGGCCTCCCAAATTAAAGACTTTGCACGTGAGAACGTGAAGATCTTTAAATTGCAAATGGTCAATGCTTGGTTTTTATTTGGTTGTATGTGAAAGTGCCAAGCTGTGTAACAAATAGCAAATATGGAGTTACATGTGTAATATCTGTGCTGTATTTGAATATATGATAGTAGAAGATTGTAATCCTTACTGAGCAGTTATAGTCCATATAATGAATGCTCTGTGTGGTAAATGAGCAACATTGTATGTTCCCGAGCAAGTTTAAAAAAGTGAATCATTCTCTTTGTGTCTTTTATTCTTGACTCTAATATTTACATAGCAACAGATAGCTAAAAGTATTATATGAAGTGATGATGATTTCTGAAGGTAAAAAGAACAAATGTGTTAACAGATCTGTTTTGATAGCAGTGACTTACGATTTATCCAAATCGAATATGCTATTACTGTAGAAAGACGCCACAAAAAAATGTTTTCAGTTAGCTAGGAAAAGAGAGTCAATGTATAACTCTGTTTAAAGTAAGATTTTTGGTAAAACGAAGAAAGTAACAATGTTTAAAAAAGCTTTGAAACAAATCTGAAGCTGGAGCTTCAATGATACAAGGCGGGGATATGTTAACTTAAAATTTCTTCTGGCATATTAGGGTGATTTAATGAAATTCTGGTGATGTGGGAGGAATGTCAATGTAAACTTCCACATCAAGAAAAAGTTGCAAGACAGTGTAAAACTAAATGAGGACCCTCTTAAATAGTTTATAACTTTTTGAATCTCCGTAATATGGGATAACGCTGTCTCAAACTCCTTTATTAGGTAGAACTCTGTGTGTCCTAATTAAATAAAGGCTGATGGAACAAATAGTGAAAGTAACTATACCACTGCGCACCTTTTAAGGCTATTTCCAGGGCCATCTTTTACATTAGTTTTTGGTTTTAATAAATGCAAAGAATCCTATTGACCTGGATCGGACTATTTGATTAAGCAAAGGTACAGTATACTTTCATGTTTGCAGAAACAGAGTGTTTTTCTCGCAAAGAACATGAAAACAGGAAAATCTCATACAATTATGTAATTATAACCTTCTTATTACAGCTGCCATTAAGTACTGTGCAATTAAAACCTGTAAAATAAACTGTCCTGGAGTATTATATCTCCTTAGTGCTGATCAATACAACTTACCCAATTGATGCAAATTCTAACTACTAAAAGAGCTGTTAAATTATATTGTCTTTCATTGTACTTTTTTTTGTCTTTTACAGGAAAAAGTAGAATATGCCTTCCTGATAATTTTTACAGTTGAAACATTTTTGAAGATTATAGCATACGGATTATTATTACACCCCAATGCGTATGTTAGAAATGGATGGAATTTATTGGATTTTGTAATAGTAGTAGTAGGGTAAGTAACTTATCTGTCATTATACAAAGATTTAAAATCTTTATAGTGAGGTAGATATAGGTCTGTTTGGCTGAGGGTAACTGCCTGTGCTTGATTTCTATTCCTTTGTAGTAAAAGAATGAACTGATAGGAGTGAAAAATTCAAAACAAAGTCTTAAAAGTTTTCAGTGCTATCTGTAGCTGCAGGTTGTGTTGCACAATCAGCTTTCTAGTAGAAGTTCCCAGGAAATTCTGAGTTCTGCCAAAAATTTTCATTGGTGATTGTCTTGTAGAATCTTTTCCATCTGATATTTTCCTAGGGTGAACCCTAAATGTCTTTCCATGTGATAAAGGTTGATCTGATTAGGTCTGTACATTATTATGTCATTTGTTCGTTTATCCCTATCCTGTGGTTATGTGGAGTTCGTAGATTCTATGAAGACCTCTGGGAGAACGCACCTGTTTCAAAGTGGAGGAGAGTGGTCAGGGGAGACAGAGTTAACTGGGTGGTTCATTGACCTTCCCAAAATCTGAGGAAAACTGGACACTGAAGTACTTTCCTTTGGGGTGCTGTACATCAGGCCTCAGAGATACAGGATTTTTGGCTTGCCTGGGGGAGAATGTATGGTAAAAATGCCATTGTTGTTTTTTTTTTTTTTGTTTTTTTTTTTTTTAAAAACCCTTGGGCCTTGCTGTACCCGGAAACCCTGGGGGGTTTGTTTGTTCCCTTACCGGGGGGGTCGCTTG
>Ga0181612_166144_pt1 | contig 31119 bp, 25 predicted proteins | sample HoacroProtozoa21_FD_119630 | JGI IMG/M metagenome (GOLD analysis project Ga0181612, IMG submission 119630) | Hoatzin crop microbial communities from Cojedes, Venezuel. Combined Assembly of Gp0051906, Gp0051904, Gp0051908 | reverse complement strand
CTCATGCTCCTTGGCATCCTCCTCATCGGGCTCTGCGTGGCCTTCTATCGCCTCGCGGCCTTTGGGGTAGACGCCTTCACCGGCATGAACCTCGGCATCAGCCTGTTTCTCGGCTGGAGTTTTGGCAACTGGCAGCTCGTCGCCAACATCCTGATTCTCATCGTCGTGTTCTTCACGGTGCGCAGGTACATCGGGTTTGGCACCCTCGTCAACATGGTCTGTGTCGGCTACATTGCCGACTTCATCTGCTGGCTCGTCCAGGACAGGGCCCAGTGGGAATATGGCATGCCCATGCGGATCGTGTTTCTGGTCATCGCGCAGTTCTTCGCGTCCTTAGGTGTCGCCCTCTACATGAAGGCAGACATGGGCCTCTCCCCATATGACAGTGTGGCCCCCATCATCGAAAAGATTTCCAAGGGCAAGATCCCGTTCCAATATGCCCGCATCGGGTCGGACATCACAGCCATTATCATTGGCATCGTGTTCTGCCTGCTCTCCGGCAATAAGATCTGGGTGGTCGTCGGGATCGGCACCGTCACCAACGCCTTCTTAAACGGTCCCCTGATCAAATGGTCTGGCAAGTACCTGGACAAATGGATCCCGGAAGGAGATGCCCATGCAGATTCGTGAGTACACCAAAGCTGACCTGCCCTCCCTCATCCGCATCTGGAATGAGGTCGTGGAAGACGGCATCTTTCCGGCCGGCGGGGACTCCAAGTTCGGCTTCGCCTGTGACGCCGTTACCCTTTGGTGCGTCACGGTGCCCCTGGGCGCGGCCGCGGCATTTCTGCTGGGCGCCCCGGTCATGCTGGTCTACTTCCTGCTGAACCTGGATGAAATCATCAAGCTGCCGGTCGTCTTCCGCCGCTTTTACCAGTACCGCTGGATCAAGAATTTGACCGATGAAGGAACTTTAAATCCACAAGAATAGAGAAGTTCTTCTGAGAGCGAAATTCCTCTCTAGGCAAAAGCATATTGTAAACAGAAGGCCCAAAAAGCGCCCTGGTTCACAGGATTTGTGAATCAAGGCGCTTTTTTCGTTGTTGGTTTCCAAAATGGGGCCATCGCAAGTCCATATTGTAAAAGTAACGCTGATTTGGTAGTTGTTTTCACAATGTCTGTGAAAATAGCCACTGACTCGCGAAACCATTCACAATTCAGCCGCCATACCCGAATCCGTATCAAAGGGTAGTGCGAAGACAGGCAGAATAAAGAGACATCATAAGAGGGAATGGCGCAGGAGACGGCAAGGATCGGCAAGTGGGAAGAAACTGCATAATAGTGGCGCGAGAAGGATCATGCGGAAGGGACATCGGGGTCCTGAGCGGAAGAGGATTTGGACTTCCTCTTCTCAATGGTCAGGCCGCAGAGGATGCCGCCGATGAGAACGCTGAGGAGGAGGGTGATCAGGCTGCCTTCCAACTTGGCGTCTCCTCCGGTCAGGAGGTCATAGCCGCGGAGTTTCATGTCGAAGACATGGGGATAGTCGCTGGCCAGGACGACGCCGTTCAGGACGATGCCGCCGACCACGTTCCAGAGGGTGTGCATGAGAAGCGGCGCGGCGAAGGAGCCGGTCCACTCCATGGCGGCGGTCATCAGAAGACTGGCGGCCAGGAGGGTCACAAACGGCAGCCAGCCGCCCTGGAACACCTGTGTGCCATGAAAGGCTACAAACAGCCCGGACGTGCCGATGGCGGCGACCCAGACGTTGTATTCCTTCTTGATGAGCTGGTACAGATACCCGCGCACCAGGAGTTCCTGCATCAGGACGTTCAGGATGCCGGCCAGGATCCAGATGGGCAGTTTGGAGATGTGGCGCGGGCCGAAGAAGGTGATGGTGTCCATCAGCCAGAGCGCCAGCACCGCGCCGCCCAGCCAGAGGATGCCCAGCAGGAAGCCGGCCAGGCTGCCTTTCCCGGTAATGGGCGCCGGGGCCAGTTCCGGGTCCCGCTTTTCGAGGAGCCAGAACAGGAGAGTCATCAGGAACACGGCCACCAGCGGCTGGAGCTCCGCTACAAACCGCCACAGGGCGGCATCGGAGATCTCCGGCATTGGCAGTGAGGTGATGACACCCCAGCCGACCACAAATCCGATGATTTTCAAGAGGGTCAAAATCGTTCGTTTCATATGTATTCTCTACTTTTTCTGAAAACAGACCTGTTCACGGTACGGGTTCTCCAGCTGGTCCGCCGGGAATTCAGACTCGGCGTGCGGCCGCATCCGGAAACCGGTTGCCGTGACGTAGGCCACCGGGGTGCCGAGTTCGTCGTGGATGTCGATGCCGAAGAAGCAGGCCGAGCGGCCGTCCTTCAGGCAGTTCACTTCCGCAATCAGTTGGTCGCCCTTGCAGCGGCTCATGTATTTGATCTCCGCAGACAGGGTGACCGTAATGGGCCGATTGTAGCCCGCCGCCACAGCAAAGCCAAAGTCGGCCAGCGTAAACATGACGCCGCCCTGGACCTGATCCATGGCGTTGCGGTGCTTGTCCTCCAGGACGAGGGACAGCACGGCGTGGTTCTCCGAGGCCTCCTCAATGACCAGACCGGTCGTGTCCAGCGCAAAGCGGTCCTCGGCAAACGCCTCCCGGGCCCATTCGGCGCCGGTTTTGGTGGTGCTCATCCGAATTCACTTCTTTCTCGTGGGAATATCTGTACTATTATAAAGGAATTTTTACATTATTTACAGAATTTTATAGTTTTTGACCCGCTCGGCTTTTATAATAGGAGAAATATTTCGTTTGACGCAGGAGGCATATTGCATGCATACGGAATTTTTGATGGGTAATGAGGCCATTGCACTCGGCGCGTTGGCAGCCGGTGTGCGCGTGGTGGCCGGGTATCCGGGGACACCGTCCACGGAGGTCCTGGAGACCATCCAGAAGCGCAACCCGGGCAACGTGTATGTGGAGTGGTCGATCAACGAAAAGGCGGGCATGGAAGTGGCCGCAGGCGCGGCCTACGCCGGCGCGCGCAGTCTGGTCACCATGAAGCAGGTTGGCCTCAATGTGGCGTCCGACCCGCTCATGTCGCTCGAATACATCGGCGTCAAGGGCGGCATGGTCGTCCTGGTAGCCGACGACCCCGGCCCGATCTCCTCTCAGACGGAGCAGGATACGCGCACGTTTGCCATGTATTCCAAGATCCCGGTCTTCGACCCGTCTACGGTGTCCGAGGCCTATTCCATGATTCAGGAGGCGTTTGACCTCTCCGAAGAGCTGCATTCTCCGGTCCTTCTGCGGCCAACCACCCGGATCGACCACGGATACGAGGCCCTCTCCGTCAAAGATCCTGCGGAGTACAAATCCTGTGACATCGAAGGATTTGTTAAGGACTCCTCCAAATGGGTCATCTTCCCGCGGCTCTCCGTCCGCAACCACGCGCTCATTGAAGAGCGCAACGACAAGCTGTCGGAGACCTGGGACGTTCCGTATAACAAGATCCAGCCCGCGGTCGATTTTGACCGGCCGCTCGGCATCGTGTCCGGCGGCATCAGCTGGTCCTATCTTCTGGACGCGCTGGATTCGGACCATCACCCGAAGCTCTTCAAAGTTGGCACCCCGTTCCCCTTCCCGGAGAAGGAGGCCGTTGCCTTCCTGTCCGGGGTAGACGAAATCCTCGTTCTGGAGGAACTGGACCCGGTGCTGGAACGCGCTTTGGTCTTCACTTGTGGCAAATACGGCCTGTCGGTAAAGATCCACGGCAAACTGGACGGCACCGTCAAGCGGTCCGGAGAAAACACCGTGGACGAAGTCCGGCAGCTGGTCTCTGCCTTTGCCGGGGAAGCGTGTGTCCAAGCTAAGACCGTCGTTTCCCTTCCGGAGACTCCGGCCCTTCCGGTGCGGCCTCCGGTCCTGTGTGCCGGCTGTCCCCACCGCGCTTCGTTCTACGCCGTCAAGCAGGCTATGAAAGGACAGAAAACGATTTATTGTGGAGACATCGGTTGCTACACGTTGGGCAACGCCAAGCCGCTTGACATGTGTGACACCTGCCTCTGCATGGGCGCCGGCATCGACATCGCGCAGGGCGTCTGGCATGTGGAACCGGACACCAAAGCCTTCGCCTTTGTCGGCGACTCCACCTTCTTTGCCTCCGGCATCACCGGGACCGTAAACGGTCTCTTCAACCAGGCCAATATGACCCTGGTGGTCCTCGACAATTCCACCACTGCCATGACCGGTCACCAGCCGCACCCCGGCACCGGCCGCACCATGATGGGAGACTTCGTCTCCGCGGTGGATATCGAGCAGACCCTTCGCGGCATCGGCGTCCAGACGGTGGAAACCGTCAATCCGCTGGAGCTGGAGACCGCGGTCGAAACGGTCCGGCGCGTTGCGGACGAACCCGGCCTGAAGGCCATCATCTTCAAATACCCCTGTATCGTCAAATTCAAACCGCGCGGCAAGCACGCCCATGTGGACCCGGACAAATGCATCTCGTGTAAGAAATGCATCCGGGAACTCGGCTGCCCCGCCCTGCTCCTGAAGGACGAAAAAGCGTTTGTCGACGACTCCCTCTGCACCGGCTGTACGCTGTGTGAACAGGTCTGTCCCGTGGATGCCATCTCCGGCGGCGAAGCCAAAGGTCTGGGTGCAGTCGTCAAGGCACAGCAGGATGCGGAACGCGCGGAAGCTTTGAAGACACAGATCGACACGGAAGCACATGCTGTTCAGCTGGCAGACGCCATGCGAAAGCCGCCGGCATCCGAATCCGGCAGCCAGGAAGATTCTGCCAAAGAGCCTTCGGCCGATCTGCAGAAGAATATCGTTATCACCGGCGTCGGCGGACAGGGCACCATCCTGGCGTCCCGGCTCATTGCCGCGGCGGCCATGGAAAAAGGCCTCCCGGTCAAGACGGCGGAAACCATTGGAATGGCGCAGCGCGGCGGCAGCGTCTTCAGCTGTATGAAGCTGGGCGGAAACGCCCAGGCTCCCCTGCTCGGCCGGGGCGAAGCGGACCTGATCCTCGGGTTTGAACCCGGTGAGGCCGTCCGCATGCTGCCCTATCTGAAAGAGGGCGGCACCGTGGTCGTCAGCACCCGTCCGGTGGTCCCGGTCACCGCCATGGTCGGCGGCGCACCGTATGACCCAGACGCCATGCTCAACTACCTGAAGGACCACGTGGAACACCTGGTCCTCGTGGATTCGGACAAGGCACTGGCCGAACTCGGCAACTCCAAAGTCCTGAACGTCCTTCTGCTGGGAGCCGCGGCTTCCTCCGGCGCTCTGGGGCTGACCACGGAGGACCTGGAACAGGCCGTCCGTCAACGACTTCCCGAAAAATTACAGGAGCTCAACATCCGGGCTTTGCATTATAAAGGAGAGTAACCCATGAAGATTAATGACACCCAACTCGCCCAAGTTAACAACCAGATCCGCCGCCTGCTGGAGGCCGACAACTTCTACGGTAAGAAACTGGCCGCCGCCGGCATCACGGAAGTCAAGGATGCCGAGGAGTTTGCGAAACTCCCGTTTTCCGAAAAGGCGGACCTCCGCGAAGCGTATCCTCTCGGCCTCATGACGACGCCGGAAGAGGAGATCGTCCGGATCCACTCCTCCTCGGGCACCACCGGCACGCCGGTCATCATCCCCTACACCGCCAAGGACGTGGACGACTGGGGAGAGATGTTCAAGCGCTGCTATGAGTTTGCGGGCATCACCAATAAAGACCGCATCCATGTTACCCCGGGTTACGGTCTCTGGACCGCCGGCATCGGCTTCCAGAACGGCGCCGAAAAACTGGGCGCTATGGTCATCCCGATGGGCCCGGGCAACACCAACAAACAGCTCCAGATGATGATGGACCTGAAGTCCACCGTCCTCTGCGCCACCTCCAGCTACGCCCTGCTTCTGGCAGAAGAGATCGAAAAGCGCGGCATTGCCGACCAGATCCACCTGAAGAAAGGCGTCATCGGCTCCGAGCGCTGGGGCGAAAAGATCCGCAGCCGGATCAAAAACGAACTCGGCATTGAACTCTATGACATTTACGGCCTGACCGAGATCTACGGCCCGGGCATTGGCATCAACTGCAAATACGACACCGGTATGCACATCTGGGACGACTATCTTTACCTGGAGATCATCGACCCGGAGACCGGGGAGAACGTTCCGGACGGCGAATGGGGCGAAATCGTCCTCACCACGCTGGTCAAGGAAGGCGCCCCGCTCATCCGGTACCGCACGCATGACCTCTCCCGCATCATTCCGGGCGAATGCCCGTGCGGCAGCCACTTCCCGCGGATCGACACCATCTCCGGCCGGACCGACGACATGATCAAAATCAAGGGCGTCAACGTCTTCCCGAAGCAGATCGAAGAGATCCTGGCCACGTTCCCCGAACTGTCCAGCGAATACCAGATCCGCCTGTCCCACCTGGACGGCAAAGACACCATGCGTATTTATGTGGAGACTACCGGCGAATACGACTTCCTGGACCTGGCCAAACGGGTCTCCATCGAGGTCAAGAACCGGATCGGCTTCACGCCGCTGGTCAAGGTCGTCGAAATCGGCGTCCTGCCGCGCAGTGAGAAGAAGAGCAAACGCGTCTTCGACGAACGCTACGACTAATTCATGACTCTGTTGTTTTTGTGGCTGGCCATTCTGGTCGGCGCGTTCATAGCCCTGCAGAGTCCCACCAACATGGCGCTGTCGCGCTCGGTCGGGAACCTGCAGGCCACCGCCGTCTCCTTCCTGGGCGGCACCCTGATCCTGCTTCTGGCAACACTGTTGTTCGGCACGGGGAATCTGGCTCTTCTGGCGGAGGCCCCTGCCTGGCAGTGGATTGGCGGCCTCTACGGAGTCTTCATGGTCCTGACGATCACTTATGCCGCGCCGCTTCTGGGCGTAGCCCTGACTCTGACCCTCATCTCTCTGGGCGAGTTGGTGGCCGGTATTTTCGTGGACGCCTTTGGCTGGTTTCAGTCCGCCGTCCTCCCCATTCACCCGCTCCGGGTGCTCGGGTGCGCGGTGGTCTTTCTGGGCATCCTTGGCGTCTACGTCGGCAAACTGCAGGGAACCGAAACACGGGCGTACTCCGTGCGCTCCATCCTGTTCGGGGTCCTGTCGTTTCTGGCGGGCGTCGGCGCCACCTTCCAGTCTCCGACCAACGCCGCGCTGGCCACGCATGTCGGCTCGCTGGAGGCCAGCCTGGTCTCCTTCGGCGGCGGGTTCCTGGTGATTTTCTTAATCACCCTGGCCGCTGGCCGCGGGAAACTGCAGCCCATGCGCGGCACCGGTATCCGCTGGTGGATGGTCCTGGGCGGGCTCTACGGCTCCGCCGGCGTCTTCTTCAGCCTGGTCGCCATGCCTCGGCTCGGCGCCACCCTCCTGATGGTGGCCATGATGCTCGGTCAGCTGATCGGCGGTCTCCTGATCGACTACTTCGGCCTCCTCCGCGCCGAGAAAGTCGCCATGACCCGCTGGCGCCGCGTCGGCATCTTCCTCATTGCCCTCGGTGTCACCCTCATAGCCCAAAGCTGAACTCAAAACAAAAAGCTGTATCGCCTCCGGTCCCACGACCTTCGGCCATACAGCTTTCTTTTTGCGTCATTTCGAAAAAACAGAAGCTAAATCCGCGTTTTTTCAGAAAATTCGGAATCAAACGCCAAAACTTTAATTTTTTCAGAAAACAGTCTCGTTTTCCCCCTCTTTTTCGGAATAAAATCCAAAAATCCCGATATTTTCCGAAATCTTCTGAAAATCAAGTAAAATCGGGCCGGTTTTTCCGAAAACGGGATTGGGATCAGTGGAGGAACAGGGAGAGGAGGAAGATTTCGAGCATGGCGGCAAGACCCATGATCAGCGTGTTGATGGTCTGGGTCTTATAGCCGCGTTCCGGAGACATGGCTCCGAAGAATGATCAATGGGAAACCGGTCATCGAAATTTCTCCTTTTCAAAAGAGGTATGGTATGATGAACACAGGTTGTGTTCTGTTTTGATTATAGCAACGAGAAACCGGACACTTGTATGGTCATATCGACTGATTTTACGATTCCCGTTTGGGGGAATTGTCCAGAAGAAGGAGGTGCGCCGTGTCACTGAAAGGGTATGCCTGGAAGAACTTAAAAGTGGATATCCCGATTGGAATTTTGATTGCCTTGGTGTCGATTCCGATCTCCATGGGATATGCCACCATTGCCGGCCTGCCTCCGGTGTATGGACTGTATGGTTCGGTCCTCCCGATCCTCCTGTTTGGCCTCCTGACGTCTTCGCCGCGCTTTGTCTTCGGCGTGGATGCCGCGCCGGCCGCCATGACCGGTGCGCTGCTCTACTCCATGGGTGTGGCCTCCCAGTCGGCAGAAGCCATTGCGGTGGTGCCGGTCATCACGTTCTTCACGGCCGTCTGGCTGCTGGTCTTCTTTTTGCTGGATGTCGGAAAACTGGTCAAGTATATCTCCACCCCGGTCATGGGCGGATTTATCACCGGAATCGGCTGCACCATTATCCTGATGCAGATTCCGAAGCTGTTCGGCGGGACCGGCGGACGGGGCGAAGTCTTTGAACTGCTGGTCCATCTTGTGGGCCAGGCCCGGACCTCCTTCCATCCCCTGTCGTTGGCCCTTGGCCTTGGCACGGTCCTGCTCATTCTGGCGGGCCGCCGCTGGGCGCCCAAATTTCCCGTCTCCGCCATCCTGATGTTCCTGGGCGCCGGCCTTTCACTGGCCCTGCACCTGGACCGCTATGGCGTGCAGATGTTACCGGCTGTCGAGCCGGGACTGCCGGCTATTTTACTGCCGAAATTTTCGTCCATTTCGGGTCATGTTCCTGCCGTTCTGGTCACCTCGTTCTCCATTGCCCTGGTCGTGGCGGCGGAAACGCTTCTGGCCACCCGGAACACGGCCATGAAGTACCGGGACAACATCCTGCCGGAGCGGGAACTTCTGGCCTACACCGTGGCCATGTTCGGCGCAGCTATGACCGGCTCCTGCCCGGTCAACGGCTCCGTATCCCGAACCGGAATTGCGGACCAGTTTGGCGTGAAGTCCCAGATGATGTCGGTGGTGGCCAGTATTGTCATGACCCTTCTCCTGCTGTTCGGCACCGGGTTTATTGGCTACCTTCCGGTGCCGGTCCTGACCGGCATCGTGGTGGCGGCGCTGATCAGCATCCTGGAGTTTGGCCTGGCCCGGAAACTCTTCCGGGTCGACCGCATGGAGTGCGTCATCTTCTACGCCGTCTTCCTGACGGTGCTGCTGTTCGGCACGATTTACGGCGTTCTGGCCGGTGTGCTGCTCTCCTTTATCACCGTCATCATCCGCGCCGCCAAATCTCCGCATAGCTTTCTGGGCCGGATGCCGGACCACGACGGCTTTTATCCCATGGACCGGATCCGCGGCGTCGTTCCCATTCAGGGTGTTGTCCTTTATCGGTTTCAGGCTCCGCTGTTCTTTGCCAATATCGGGCAGTTCACCCAGGATCTGGAGACCGCCGTCAAGCCGGATACCCGGGTCATTGTCGTGGACTCCGGCGGAATCACCAGTGTCGACGTAACTGCGGCAGAGCGTCTCCTGCTCCTGTACCGGCAGTTCCGGGCAGAGAACATTCAGCTGTTCCTGGCCGGGCACAGCAGCCATGTCAACGACCAGCTTCGCACTTTCGGCTGTGAGGAACTGCTCGAGCACTGGGCCGTCCTGCCCACTATGGACCAGGCCCTGCAGGTAGCCGGGATTCCCACGCCCTACCCGCTGGAAACGGATTCCGACACGCCCTCTGCTCCGACCCCGGGGCGCAAAATTGCCGCGGCCTTTGAATGGGCATATGGCGAGGAAGCCGACCAGAAAATGAAGGCGGTGGCCGAACGATTCACCGAAAAACTGATGGAGGACCCGACGCTGAAGGAAAAGACCCTCCGGCAAATCGAACGGGCCGAGATCGGCATCGACCTGTCGCCGACGGAAGAGGAAAATTTTCTGGAACAGGTGGAACTGCAGATCGCACTCTATGTGAACCGCCACAAGGAACCGATCCCACACCTTGCCGAACTGGAAGAAGAACTGGGCGCGTACCTGGCGGAACTGCACGAAAAAGTCCGGGCGCTCCAGGACGACCCCAAAGAAACTGTTTGAGCGGTGCTCAACTTCGTATATAATAGAAAATAAGATTATGAAAAAGGAGATTTGACCTCTATGGAATCCAAACCGAATGCGAAAGCATTGCTGCCCATTCTGGTGTTCCTGGTCCTGTACCTGGGAACGGGCATCTACTACGAATACATCCACCCCGCCGAGGGACAGATGGGCTTCTACATCATGTCCGTCGTTGTGGCGTTTGGACTTGCGCTGATCGTAGCCTTTGCCCAGAACCGCGCAGTGTCGTTTGACGAAAAGATCCACCTCTGCGCCAAGGGCATTGGGGACGACAACATCACCATCATGCTGTTCATCTTCCTCATGGCCGGCGCGTTCAGCGGCCTGGCCTCGGAGGCGGGCGGCGTGGAGAGCACAGCCAACCTGCTGCTCAACGTCATCCCCGGCAAATTCGCCATTCCCGGCCTGTTCCTGATTGCCTGTCTGATTTCCATGTCCATGGGCACCAGTGTCGGCACCATCACGGTCCTGGCACCTATTGCGGCATCCGTAGCCAAAACGGCCGACTTCAACCTGGCGCTCTGTGTGGCCACCGTGGTCGGCGGCGCCATGTTCGGAGACAACCTGTCGTTTATCTCCGACACGACCATTGCCGCCACCAAGACCCAGGGCGTGGAGATGAAGGACAAATTCCGCGTCAACTTCAAAATCGCCCTGCCGGCCGCTCTGCTGACGCTTCTGGTTCTCGTCATTTACGCCATCCAGGGCGGCTCCGCCCAGCTGGGCCACTACGACTTCCAGGTGCTCCTGGCCATCCCGTACTTTATCGTCCTGGTTCTGGCCCTCTGCGGCATCAACGTCTTCCTGGTGCTTGGCGCCGGCATCCTGCTGTTCCTGGCCGCCGGCCTCATCTCCGGCACGGTCACCCTGTCCAGCGCCCTGGCCTCCATGGGCAGCGGCACCTCCGGCATGTTTGAAACCATGATCGTCACCATCCTGGTGGCCTCCATCAGTGCCCTGATCAAGGCCTACGGCGGATACGCCGCCATTCTGGCCTTCATCCACAAGACCTTCCACGGCCGCAAGGGCGGCATGGCCGGCATCGGCCTCCTGACCATCCTCATGGATATTGCCACGGCCAACAACACCGTGGCCATCGTGGTGGCCGGCCCCATTGCCAAAACCATCAGCGAAGAGTACGACATCGACCCGAAGAAGACCGCCTCCCTGCTGGACACCTGCTCCTGCGTGGCGCAGGGCATCATCCCGTACGGTGCGCAGATGCTCATTGCCGCCAGCCTGGCCGGCATCTCCAGTGTCTCCATCATCCCGTGGCTCTTCTACCCGTACCTTCTTCTGCTCTTCGTCATCCTCTCGATTGCCTTCGACAAAACCGAATCCACCGTTACGGAATAAACGCTTAAGAAAGTGAGGAACGCACCATGCTCCGAGACAACAAAATCTGGCTTGCCAACAACGATCAGGGAGAACCCGTCTATCTCCTCCCGCAGATGGCCAACCGCCACGGCCTCGTGGCCGGTGCCACCGGCACCGGTAAAACCGTCACGCTGAAAGTCATGGCAGAGGCGTTCAGCGCCATGGGCGTGCCCGTCTTCATGGCCGACGTCAAGGGGGACGTTGCCGGCCTCTCCAAACCCGGTGAGGACAGCGAAGACATGCAGGCCCGCATCCAGAAGTTCGGCCTGTCCGACTACGGGTTCCAATACGAGGGCTACCCGGTGGCCTTCTGGGACATCTACGGTCAGACCGGCATCCAGCTCCGGACCACCATCTCGGAAATGGGACCGCTGCTCCTCTCCCGCATCCTGAACCTCAACGAACTGCAGAGTGATATTCTCACGGTCATCTTCAAGATCGCGGACGACAACAACCTGCTCCTTGTGGACACCAAAGACCTCAAGGCCATGCTCAACTATGTGGAGGAGAACGCCAAGGAGTTTGCCGCTGAATACGGTAAGATCAGCAGTGCCTCCATCGGCGTCATCATGCGCGCTATCGTGGCGCTGGAGTCCGTGGGCGGTGAGACCTTCTTCGGCGACCCGGCCCTCAACATTACCGACTGGATCACCACCGGCCAGAGCGGCCGCGGCATGATCAACATTCTGGACAGCTCCAGCCTGATCAACGACGGAAAACTCTACTCCGCGTTCCTCCTCTGGCTCCTCTCGGAACTGTACGAGACCATGCCGGAAGTCGGGGACCTGGACAAACCCAAACTGGTCTTCTTCTTCGACGAGGCCCATCTCCTCTTCAACGACGCCTCCAAAGTCCTCCTCGACAAAATCGAGCAGATGGTCAAACTCATCCGCTCCAAGGGCATCGGCGTCTACTTCTGCACGCAGAACCCGCGGGACGTTCCGGACAACGTCCTGGCCCAGCTGAACAACAAAGTGGAACACGGCCTGCGCGCCTACACGCCGGCGGAACAGAAAGCAGTCCGTGCCGCCGCGGAATCCTTCCGCGAAAATCCGGACTTCGACACCTATGAGACCATCCTGGCGCTCGGCACCGGCGAAGCCGTGGTCTCCTTCCTCGGCGAAGACGGCATTCCGGGCGTTGCCCAGAAGGTCTCCGTCCTGCCGCCGGAGAGCTACATGGGCTCCATCTCGGACGCTGACCGCTCCGCTGCCATCCAGGCCAATGCCCTGTACAGCAAATACGCGGTAGCGGAGGATCCGGACTCCGCCTATGAGTTCCTGGAGCGCATGGGCCTGGAAAAGGCCGCCGCCGAAGAGAAGGCCAAAGCGGACGCCGCTGCGGCCAAGGAGGCCGAAAAGGCCGCCAAGGAAGCAGCCAAGGCGAAAGAGAAAGCGGACAAAGAAGCCGCTGCCGCAGCAGCCAAAGCGGAAAAAGAGGCCCTGAAGGCCCAGGAGAAGGCCGAGAAAGAGGCCCTCAAAGAAAAAGAGAAGGAAAAGAACGCCCGCAAACAGGCGGTCAAGAACGTGGGCACTTCCGTCGGCAGCACAGTCGGCCGGGAAGTCGGCCAGGCCATCGGCGGCACGTTCGGCTCCTTCGGCAAAAAGCTCGGCGGAAACGTCGGCGCCAGCCTCGGCCGCGGCATCATGAACACCCTGTTCAAAAAATAAATTGTTGTTTGGCTGTGGTGTTTTGAAAAATTCATGCACTAAAATCGGAGTTTTTCAAAATTTTAGAAAAGCTCTGCTCCTGTGCCCTGAATTTTTCAAAATCGAAGCCCAAAATTTGAAAAAACAGTAAAAGAATCGACCATTATTTCGAAAATTTTGAAATAATGGTCGATTTTCCTTGTTATTTTTCGAAATAGAGGACTTAAAGCCAACCCCCGGCGAAACAACTCAAAGATTGTTGACCTGGCCGGTGAAGAGGATGACATTGTTGGTCTTGTCCCGGATGACCAGGATGAAGGGGCGGTCAACGATAAACTCGATGGCCGTCTCCGGCTCCAGCATGGCGGTCTCGTTCATGACGACCTCGGTGACCGCAGCAGCGCGGCTGCCCTCTTCGTCCACCTCCAGCTTGGCGCGGTGGCCGACGTCTGAAATGTAAAGGGAGTCTGCCAGCTTGGAGAAATCGGCCGACGCCGTGAAGGGGATCTTCATGCCCATCTTCTGCAGGGACTTCGTCAGACCCGGGAAGGTCACGTCCAACGTGAACTTCGGCAGCTGGAGAGTCCGGACGAAGGTCGTGTCAGCGGCATCCAACTTTGTGAACAGTTTCTCCTTGTCCGCGCTCTTCCAGGTGGAAGAGATGTCCGTGCTCTTCTTGGCCATGAAGATATCCATCTCGAAGGTTCCGCTCTTATACGGCAGAGCAATCCCGCGAATGCCATTGTATTTGACATACCGCAGATTGAGTTCTCCCTGGACCATGGAGTCCACCTTGGTGGTACCCTTGGAGCCATAGAACTTCCGCTCGGCGGTGTTGACCGACTCGAACTTGCTGGCCCATTCGCCGTAGAAGTAGATGGCGTTGATCAGGTCTGCTACGGTATTGGAATCGCAGAGCGGTTCGTAGTCCGCGATCATGCCGTTCGTGTTCTTCTTGACCCACTGGGAGATCTGCTTTTTGGCCAGCTCCGGCTGATTCTTGAAGCTGACGCGCTTGACCTCTGCACCAAAGTATGTGGTCAGCGGCTCCTGTACGTCCGTCTTATAGTTCTTGGCCAGGGAGAGGGATTTCTCCAGCCAGATCGAGTTTGCGGTGGTCAATTTGCCGGTGGCCTCGTCGTCCGGGTCGTCGTAGAGTTTGCGGTACCACTTCATGGCCCGTTCGAAGGACGACAGGTCCGAAATGCCCAGGACCTTTTCCATCTGGGTTTTGGTCTTCCCCGAAGCCGCCACATCCGTCATGGCCAGGGCAGACTCAATGCTGTAGGCGGAATAGAACAGATTCTCTTCCGTGGCAGCCGTGTCATAGAGGTCCCAGTTGAACGTGTTGATCGCGCTGGCAAACGCCTTTTTGTCCGCCTTTGTGAGCTTGGAGGACGATGCCGCCTCCACCGCCGGCGCACAGCCGGACAGCAAAATCAGCAGAGCGGACAACAGGGCGCAGAGCGCGAGGATTCCCTTTCGAAATTTCATAAAAACTCTCCTCTCGCAATCATTCTCTGTCTCTTTAACAACTGAATGAATAAAAACGTTGCACTTCTATCCTGATTATACCCGAATCCATGCTATAATGGGGTTCGAATTTTCAGGAAACCGGGCGAGTCACCATGCAGGAAGACAAACGAATCTACACCTTAAAAAGTGAAACGCCGGTCCGCGCCGTCCTCAAGATGGGACTGCCGCTGACCGCCGGCATGTTCATCATGGTTTTGTATAACCTGGTGGACACGTATTTTATCGGCCTCCTGCACGACGACTACCAGCTGGCCGCCGTCAACCTGGCCTACCCGGTCCTGATGGTCATGGTGGCCATCTCCAACATGGTCGGCACCGGCGGATCCTCTCTGATTGCCCGCTGCATGGGGCAGGAGGATTACGGCCGGGCGAACCACGCCCTGACCGTCGGGTATGAACTCACCCTGTTCAACAGTCTGATCGTCACCCTCCTGGGACTTCTGTTCCTGTCCCCCATCGTCACCGGACTCGGCGCCAAGGCGGACACGTTTGAATACACCCGGCAATATGTTCAAGTGTTGCTGATCGGCAGTTTCTTCACCATGGGGAACTACACCTTTGGCCAGCTTCTGCGGGCAGAAGGGTCCGTCCAGCAGTCCATTGTCGGCATGATCACCGGCACGGTGGCCAACATCATTCTGGACCCCATCTTTATCTTCGCTCTCCATCTGGAGATCCGCGGTGCCGCCATTGCCACTATCCTGGGCAACGGAATCGGCGCCCTGTCCAGTCTCCTGTTCTACGTGCGGAAAAAGACCCTCCTGCAGCAGGACTGGAAACACCCCAGACCCACCTGGGAGGCCATCAAGGAGATCTACTGGGTCGGCATCCCGGCCTCCCTGGAGACTCTGCTGACTTCGACCGCCACCATCGTGCTCAACAACCTGGCCGCCGCCTACGGCGCACTGACCGTAGCCGCCATGGGCATCTCGTCCAAACTCATGACCTTCGGCGCGTATGTTTACCAGGGCTTCGCCGCCGGCGTCCAGCCCATCATGGGCTACAACTATGGCGCCCGCAACTACAGACGAATGCTGGCCATTCTGAAAGCCGGTGTCCTGGTCACCAGCGGAATCGAACTCGGCGTCATGGCGGTCTATGGAATTTTTGCCCCGCACCTCATCGGCCTGTTCTCACAGACGCCGGATGTGATCGAAATCGGCTCCCGGGTCCTGCGGGCCAACATGTGCATTCTGCCCTTCGTCAGCGCCACCTCCATGAGCCGGTCCAGCTTCCAGGCCATGGGCAAGCCGATGTACGCACTGTCGATCACCATCGTCCGGCAGCTGCTCCTCTTCATTCCGTTGCTGCTGCTCATGGACCACCTCTTTGGGTTCTACGGCCTGATCTGGGCACAGCCGATCACGGAAGCCATCATGATGATCGTCTCCCTGATGCTCCTGACCACGGTCCTGCGAAAACTGCAAAAAGCATAAAAAGTTCCTGCTGTGGAAAGCTTCCACAGCAGGATTTTTTCACACTAAAATTTCGCGGGCCCATTCTCTGGGAATGGTGACCCGGCGTCCGCCGACACGACAGATGACGGAGCCGAAGAGGGAGGAGACGACGATCACTTCGTCTCCATAATTCAGACCCAGTTCGTGGAGCTGGTCGTCGGTCAGCCAGCTGGTCTGGACCTTCCGTTTGGTGCCGGGGCGTACTTTGGACAGTGCGGTCATTCGTCCTCACCCGCTTTCTGCAATTGGAATTGCGGCGCCGCTAAGTGCCGCAGGAGCATGCATTGCCTTTGCTCACCTGCATTGTAGTCAGCAAAATGCAGTTGTTCAAGCGCAACTCCAAAAGTTTGTGCAAGCGGTTGCTAACCCCTTTTCGGTTTTTGTGAAATTGGCTTTTGCTAACCCGATTTTTGTTGCAGTTATGCACTATTTCAAGGTTTGCTCCCGCCGGAAGTTCAGAGGCGTGGCCCCGGAATACTGTTTAAACCGAGCGGCAAAACGCCCCTGGTTCTGATACCCGACCGCGCGGGAGATCTCCAGCACCGAAAGGCGGGTCTCCCGCAGCAGAGTGGCCGCCTTCTCCATCCGGCAGCGGTTCCGATATTCCGAGATATTCATGCCGTAGACGCCGCGAAAATAGTTTTTCAGGCTGGTCTCGCTGACCGAGAACCGGTCCGCCACCTCCCGCACCGGAAGGTGTCTGCTAAGGTCCTCTGTCAAAAGCGCTTCGGCCTCCTTGGCAATGCGCACCTGCAGGGGCGTAAAGGCCCGAACCCGTTTCTGGGGCACCTGCAAAGCGCCCTCTGTCAGAGAGCGCAGCAGAGAGGCACAGAGGATCCGCATCCGGTAAAGGTCTCCGGTCCTTGCCGCCTCTGCCAGTCGGCGCAGTTCCTCCTCCGCCGGTTTCACCGCATCGGTGACAAAGGTGCCGTCCGCGCAGTACCGCCGCTCGATTTCTCCGGGATCCACGCCAAACAGAGCACTCCAAGTGGCGGCCAGATCTGCCGACTCCGGTCCCAGTTCCGAGAAAAACAGTTCCAGGCCGTCATAGGCGCCGGACGGGTACGAAAAGCCACTGGTCGAGGCCTCGTTGCTGATACTGAGATCCCCACCCTGCAGATACACGAACCGGCCGCTCTCACTGAGGAGTTCACAGATTCCGTCCAGGCAATAGTTGATGGTCAGATGGCCGGTGCTCTCTACGACCTCTCCGCCCGGGATCGCGGTGGCCCGGATCTTGTTGAAGGCCAAAGAGATTCCGGGAAAGAGCTCATAGGCGGACATCTCCCAGAATCCCTCCGCCGATTCGGAGCGGTATCGGATGCCATTTGGGATGTTTTCGGTTTGAATCTGAGAAGAAGTTGCCATGTTGCACCTCGTTTTCCTTGTCCTTTCCAACATTGTACCGTTTTGAGTTAGCCTTTGCAAACTCGATGTCAAATGAAGCCAAATTATCGAAGCGGTCATAGAACTTGCCCCATTGGAACGGTACTATTTGGGTGACTGTAAATTTTCAAATTGGACAAGGAGGAACTCTCATGAAATCATCCACCACTTCCAAAACCCTTTTGTCACTGCTCCTGGCGGCAGTCTTCTGCCTCAGCATGATGGTGCCCGGCTTGGCGGCCGGCACCCAGACGGCCGGACAGGTAGACGCCATCACCTCGGCCTCGCAAAGCAGCACTTCCGGCAAACTGTACGCCTCCGGATCCGGCACCAGGAGTGACCCCTGGCATATCCAAAACGCCACTCAGTTCGCCAATATTGCGGAGAACCTTGGCGGATACTATGTGCTGGACAACGATATCGACTTTTCCAAAGTTGATGACTGGACGCCGGTCGGCGAATTCGAATCCGACAGCATGATGTCCGAAGAGGCCAACACCGAGCCGTCGTTCCACGGCAAACTGGACGGCAAAGGCCACACGCTGAAAAACCTCACCCTGGACGCCGGCACCCTGTCCTCGACTCCTGTCGGAATCTTCGGTTGCGTAGCCGGCAACGGCCTCATTAAAAATGTGGTCCTGAAAAACATTAAAGTCTCCGGCGGACAGCAGGTCGGCGCTCTGGTCGGCGTCATCTGTGGAAAGGCCACGCTGAAAAACATCCAGGCCGCCAGCAAGGTCCGAACGTCCGGCATCATGATGGTCGGCGGAATCGTGGGCGGCGCCAATACGTCCAAGACTCTCGCCGGGTTGAAAGGCAAAGCCAATGTCACCATGAAAGGTGCCTATATCATGAACGCGGCCGGCATCCTGATCGGCGGCGCGGAGGGTACCAACCTGGCGGACTGCCACGCCACCGGGGGTACGCTGACCGTCACCGGCAAAAAGGCCGACAGTATCGGCGGTCTGGCCGGCTGTGCCTTTGACTCCGCCTCCGTAAAAAACTGCTCCGCGGAGAACGTCACGATCAAAGTAGAAAAAGACTGCGCGCTGATTGGCGGCCTCCTGGGCCAGTCCGGCACCGTGGACGGCATCGACGACGCCTCCAAAGCCACCAAAATCAGTGGCTGCACCGTCAAGAACGTAAAAATCCAGGCAACCGACGGCTCCGAACGAATCGGCATGCTGATCGGCGGCGGCTACTACCGCACCATCTTCTCGTTCATGTACAGCGAACCCTCTGCCTATAAAATTTCCAACTGCTCCGTGAACGGCACAATCACCGGCGGCAAATACGTCGGCGCCGTTGTCGGCTACAACGGAAAGAACTGCAGCGTGAAAAACTGCAAGTCCAACGTCAAGTGGAACGGCAAGAAGCTCTCCAAGCAGGTCGGTACCACTATTGACGACACCCCGGTCTCTGAATTGATGTAAGAGGAATTCATGACGCGCTGCCCGCTCTACCAGAAGCTCTGGGAGGCCCATATGTCCACCCGGGAAGGAGGCGCTGCGTAGGCGGCCGGGAAATCACGCCGAAGACGACGAATATCGACCTCTGCAGGAGGACGGGATTTACCGAACCTTCGTAAAAGACCGCGAAGCCGCGGCCTCCTGGAAACTCGGCGCATAAAAAGAACGCTCTCTGCAGAACCTCTGCAGAGAGCGTTTTCCTGTTACAGGATTCCGGAGTCCCGGATGGCTTCCACGGCCTCCCGGATCCGGTCCGGTGGGAGGACCAGGGCAAACCGGACATAACCTTCGCCCAGCGGGCCGAAACTGACGCCCGGGGTACAGATGATGCCGGCCCGGTCCATGAGTTCCAGACAGAACTGCATGCTGTCCGTGTAGCCGGCGGGCAGCGGTGCCCAGACGAACATGCCTCCTTTGCTGTCCGCCACGTCCCAGCCGATCGACCGCAGGCCGCCGCAAAGGGCGTCCCGGCGGTCCTGGTATTCCCGGCACTGCTGTTTAACCATGTCCGTGGGACCTTCCAGGGCAGCAATGGCCACCTTTTGCAGGGGCAGGAACATGTCGAAGTCGATCTGACTTCGCAGTTTCCGGAAGGCCGAAATGACATCCGGCGGGCCGATCAGGAAGGAGATCCGGGCGCCGGTCAGGTTGAAGCTCTTGGACAGGCTGAAGAACTCACAGCCGACGTCGAGCGCACCGGGGATGGCCAGAAAACTGCCGCCCACTTCGCCGTCAAAAATGATGTCGCTGTAGGCGTTGTCGTGGAGGATGCGGATGTCATACTTGCGGGCGAATGCAATGATTTCCTCGTAGACCTCCGGCGTGCCGACACTTCCCATGGGGTTGGACGGCAGGGAAACGACCATATACTTTGCTTTTTTCGCAATATCTTCCGGAATGGTGGATACGTCCGGAAGGAAGTTGGTCTCTGCCGTCATGGGATAGTACCAGGGCTCCGCGCCGGCCATTTTGGCGCCGGCAATAAAGACCGGGTAACAGGGCGTCGGCAGGAGGACGGTGTCCCCTTCGTCGCACAGGACCATACCAATGTGACCCATGCCCTCCTGGGTTCCATAGCAGGAGGAGACCATGTCCGGCGTAATCGTCACGCCAAACCGTTTCTGGTAATACGCGCAGACCGCGTCCAGGAGTTCCGGCAGGTCCCGCAGAGCATACTTCCAGTTGTCCGGATCCTCCGCGGCCTCCGCCAGCGCGTGGCGGATGTGGGGTGCCGGAGAAAAGTCCGGGGGCCCGACACTGAGGTTGTAAAACGACCGGCCCTCCGCTTCCAGTTCCAGCCTGCGGTCGTTGAGGGCGGCGAAGATTTCATCGTCAAAGCGGTCGAGTCGTTTGGAAAAAGCCATACCTTCGCTTCTTTCTATTATGGATTATCTTCCCCATTATACTCGGAATCCCGCGGTTTTTGTTAATACGCAGGACAAAATTATTATTTAATATAAAGTGCTTAATCTGTTTGAGGGGAGGGTCGGCATGATCGACTGGATCCGGACCAACCGGGAAAAGCTGGCGGACATCCTGTTTTTCCTTGCATATGGGATCTATCTGACGGTGAATATCATCAACGTCTCCTTTGTCATGTCCGTCCTCAGCTGGACGGCCTTCAAGATCATCCTGGCGTTCTGCATGGGACTCATCCTGGTGCGGGAGGCCCTGGTGCCCCGCCTGGACAAAAAGTCCATTCTGGTCTTCCTGGGGGCCGTGGTCTTCTGCATTTACATGTGGGACCTCAAGATCTGGTACATTCCGGCCGCCTTCATGATCGTCTCTGCCCGGGATATCCTGTTCGACCGCATTGCCCGGCTGACCATCTGGATCAGCCTGATCTCCGTGGCCGTGATCGCGTTCTGCGCAGAGATGGGCTGGATCACCAACGTCATCTCCATAACAGGGGACCGCATCCGGGACTATCTCGGGTTCCGTTACGCCCTCTTTGCCAGCAACATCCTCTGCAACGTGACCTTCCTCTGCGTGTATCTCTGGAAGGATAAGATCAACTGGTGGGGCTTTGCCGGCATCCTGCTGGCCAACTTTGTCATCTACTACATGACCGACTCCCGGATCGCCCTGATTCTGGCCCTGCTGGCCCTGGGCATGTCCGTTCTCATGAAGTTCCGTCCCGGAATCTTCTACTACCACCGCGGCATTCGCAAAGCCATGTCCTGGTCCTATGTGGTCTGGGCTATTGTCGGCATCCCACTGATGATGCTCTACACCTCCCGGAGCAAGCTCTGGATCAAATTCGACGAACTTTTAAGCTTCCGCGTCTCCTTCCCGGCCAAGGCGTACCACAAAGTGGGATTCCATCTGTTGCCGGACAAGGACTTTGTCATGATCGGCGGCGGCCTGGACCTCGACGGAAGCCTGTACTCCAACGCCTACAACTACATTGACAACCTGTACCTGCAGATCCTTCTGCTCTACGGCATCATTCTTCTGGTGCTGTACCTGGTGCTGAATACCGCTATCATGCGCAAGCTGGTGGACCGCGAACCGCGCGGGTACCTGCTCATGCTCTTCTCCATGCTGGCCCTGCAGGCCTTCATCCAGGACTCCTGGTGGTTCCTGTGGTACAACACCTTCCTCTTTGTCGTGGTGGATGTCTGGTGGAACAAGGAGACGGCCGAAGAGTTGCCTCCGTTGCCACCGCGCCCGGCAAAACAACCGAAAGCGCGCAGTGAAGAAGAACTTCTGATCGAAAAAATCGCCCTGGAAGCCCGGCGCTGAATTCCGGAAAGGAGCCCCACATGAGTGCATCCCGCTCCCGAATCGAATATCTGGACGTCATCAAGGCCATCGCCATTTCGCTGGTGGTCTTCTGCCATTTTCCGAAACTGAATGATGCGTCCCTCGTGGGCAATCTTCTCATGACCCTGGCCTGGGCGGCCGTTCCCTGTTTCTTCCTGGTCACCGGCGGACTGCTGCACCGGTCGGAAACCTTCGACCTCAAGAAATACGGCAAGCGGCTTCTCCGGATCTATCTTATTTATGTGGTCTGGAAGGCCCTTTACCTGGTCTACTCGGCCCTGGGCATGCACATTTCCCTGACCAAGGCCGGCCTGTTCAACTACCTGTTCCTCTTCGGAACGCTGGAAAACGTGGACACCAAGTCTCTCTGGTTCATGGAGGCCTACCTGACCGTCCTGGTCCTCTACCCGGTCACCCAGTTCCTGTTCCATCACGGCACGGATGGGCGCAAAATCCTGGCCGCCTTTGGCGGCGTTTTCGCCGTCAGCGAATTCCTGCTGCCGGGGCTGATCTTCGTCTTCGGGTGGCTGGCCGAAACCACCGGGCACAACATGCCGGACCTGGAACCGTTCCGCAACCTTCTGCCCCTCACGACCTATGGAAACATGGTCTTTTTCTTCATCGCCGGCACGTATCTGTTCGCGTATCGGGACGCCATTATTTCCTGGCTGCACAAAAGCCTTGGACATCGACTGCTTCCTGTTCTGCTCCTGGTGCTGGGGCTGGCCGATCTCCTGCTCCTCAAATGGATGCAGTGCGGCAGCTTCCGCTGGGAGGGCTATTACCTGAACGCCGGCTACGGCTACAACTACTTCGGCACCCTGGTGCTGTCTCTGGGACTGTATCTATTGCTGTTCCAGATCCAGAAGAGCACCCCACTCACCCGGTTCCTGGCCGGCGCGGTAGGCGTCAACACCATGGGCGTCTACTTCCTGCACTATCCGCTCCTGCACACCATAACGACCGTTCTGGGTGACACCCTGGCCCCCTACGCCTCTCTCTGGCTGAACCTGGTCCAGTGTGTCGTGGTCCTGGCCGTCTGCTGTGTGCTGACCTGGATCCTCAAAAAAATTCCGGTCATCCGCCATCTGGTCATCTGAGGAGGTGCCTATGGAACAAAAAATCTCGGCCGGCCGGATCCAGTGGATGGACCGGGCCCGCGCCCTGGCCATTCTGCTGGTCATCCTGACCCATTCGGTGGAGGCCCTGTACGGCGAGTACACAATCACCTGGATTCCCATGTCCTTGGGGTCCAACCTTCTTCGCATGACCCTGATGGGACTGGGACGCCTTGGTGTTCCCCTGTTTCTCTGCCTGACGGGCGCGCTGATTTTATCCAAAAAATTTGAGACGGCAGACGACCTGAAGTACTTTTACCGGCACAACGTCTTCCGGCTCTTCCTCCTCATCGAGGTCTGGAACCTGATTTACAACTTCATTCTGGCAGGCACCCGGGACAATTTTGATCCGCTGTCCTTCCTCCGCTGTTTCTTCTTCCTGGAGATCCCGGACATGCCGAACATGTGGTACATGCCCATGATCCTCGGCCTGTACCTCGGCCTTCCGTTTGTGGCCATGGCGGTCCAGCGGTTTTCCGCCCGGGACCTGGCGCTGCCCTTTGGCGCAGTTCTGTTTGCATGCAGCATCATTCCCACGCTGAACGCGTTCCTCGGGTTCCACGGCTCCTATAAACTGGATGTCCTGGCAGATCTGAGCCTTCTGGGCGGCCTCTACACGCTCTACATCGTGGCCGGCTATTACATTGCCAAAGGGTCCTTAAAGAATCTTGGCACCGGCACGGTCTGGATTCTGGCCCTCGGCGGCTTCGTCTTTGCCTACCTGACCCAGACCTACACCCTGGAACGGGAGTACGAATGGTTCTTCCTCTGGTACAACAATCTGGGCGTCGTCCTCTGCGGACTCAGCCTTTTTGAACTCTTCCGGAGGAGTCCGACCCGAACGGTTCCAGCCGGGCTGGAGAAAAGCAGTTATAACCTCTCCCGCTGGAGCCTCGGCCTCTACTTCCTGCACATTCTCTTTGTCAAATTCCTGACCCCGCTCCTGGCCGCCACCAGCATCCGCCGAATCTTCCTCTGGCTGATCCTCTGGGTGGCCGCCACCGCCGGCAGCGTCCTGATCACGGCGCTCCTGCAAAAGGTCCCCTGGGTCAATCAATATGTTCTCGGAATCAAAAAAAGCTGAACCAGACGGTTCAGCTTTTTTTCATCGTTTTCTTTTGAATCACCGGTTCGGTTCGAATCCCGCGGAAGGCTGCCATGACGCCAATCAGGATGACCAGAAGGTCGGCCAGCGCCGCGAGCCAGGGGCCGCCCAGGCCGAGAAGGACGAGAACAATGGAAACGACCTTGGCCAGAATGGAGAGGGCCACACCGACCCAGACCCATTTGTTGACGTCCCGGCCGATCTGGATCAGGTTGCCCAGGACCGACAGATGGCCGGACATGATGATGGCATCGGAACTGCGCAGAGCGCGTTCGGAATGGAAGCCGCAGAGGGAAATGCCGACGTCTGCTGTGCGAAGCAGGATGTCGTCCCGCACCGGATTACCCACATAGGCAAGGGCTTCGTTGCTCTTCAGTTTAGACTCCAGCGTGGTCAGTACTTCGCGGCGTTCGTCGTCGCTGAGTCCGGCACCAAAGTCTTCGACACCGGCCTCTTCGGCCGTCTGTACGGCCACGTTGTTCGGGCTTTCCGTCAGCATGGTGGTGTGGGCAATGCCATAGTCTGGCAGTTTAGCCACCGCTTCCGCAGTGCCGGGGCGAAGTGGATCACTTAATGCAATGGCGCCCACATATGCGCCATCCAGCGCCACACAGACGCGGTCGCGTGAATCGTCCGCTTCGGGGACGGAGATTTCCTTCTGGCGGAGCCAGTCCGCGCTGCCCACAAGGACCGTCTGGTCCTCCAGCTTGGCCGAAACGCCTTTGCCGGAGTCGGTTTCCGTAAGTTCCAGATGGTTGGTCAACGGCGTTTTTCCGTAGGCCTTGCGAATGGCCTGCGCACTTCTGTGATTGGACTTGGCCAGGACTTTGGCGGCAGTCTCCAGAAGAGATGCCTTATCCTGTCCCGCTTCCGGAAGGACTTCGGCCACTTCCGGGAGGCCCTTGGTCAGGGTGCCGGTCCGGTTCAGGACGACCGCCTTCAAGTGGGCCAGGTTTTCCATGACCCGGCCGCCGCGGATGGCTGCGCCGTAGTCCATGGCCTGTCCCATGCCGCAGATCACGGTCAGGGGTGCCGTAAAGGCAAAGCCGAGTGGGCAGGCGATCATCAGGAACGCAAAGCCCCGATAGAGCCAGGTGTTCCATTCGCCGGTCACGATGCCCGGGACGACCGCAATCAGGAGAGCGGCTGCGGCCATGATCAATGTGTAATACCGGTAGAACCGCTCGTTGAACTGTTCGACGGAGGTTCCTTCGTTGTTGGGGTTTTCCAGGAAGTTGAACACCTTGGTCCAGTACGACTTTTCGAAGCCGCGGGTCGTGGTGATCGTCAGTTCCTTATCCAGGTTCAGGCACCCGGAGATGACCCGGCTGCCCGGTTTGACCGAACGCGGGATGGAGTCTCCAAAGTACAGAGAGGGGTCCACCGCGGAACGGCCTTCCTCGACAATGCCGTCCATGGGAATCAACTCCCCGGGGCGGACAATGATTTGACTGCCCACAGGGACATCCTGTGGGAGTTTCTTTTCATAGGAGAGGCCCTGAAGGACCCGCACTTCGGTGTCTGCCGCCAGGTCGAAGTCCCGGAAGGGATCCTCTGCGCGGTCTTCCGCATAATCCTGTATAAGATCCGCCGCCACATAGAGCAGCATGGTGCCGGCCGCAGTCGGGAAATGTCCCAGAAGAAGGCAGCCAATGGTGGCAACCGACGCCAGGACATCGGAATCCAGCAGCATGCCGTGCAGCAGGCAGGAGACTCCGTTGCGAATCACGGGGATGGCCAAAATCAGGTATGAGACCAGCAGAATGACCGTGGGGAAAAACGTGAATTTGCCGCTGTCCATAATTCCGTGTACGATCCAGGCGGCCGCAAATGCCACCGCACCGGCAATCCACATGAGAAGCCGCAGACCGCCGGGTCTGGAGAGCAGCCCGGCCGGTGCCAGGTCTTCCTCCGACTCCATGGGTTCTTCATCCGGAAATACCGTTTCGTCCAGTTCTTCGACTCGGCGTTCTTCGTCGTTCATAGCGGTCCCGCCTCCTTTCCATTGATAAGATTTCAAAGTTGAATGGTCAGCTCTTCAACAGACGAAACCGAATGCTGCGTTTGCATCCGGTCATCAGCCGTTTGAAGGCCGACCAGCTGTTTTCGGTGTTGTAGACGCCCACTTCCGCCACTGACCAGTGGTTCTGCAGGACCCAGACATTCAGGAGACGTTCGGCCAGGAAGCCGAAGACCCGTTTCTGGTAGTCCGTGTAGTCCGTCAGGTCCAGTTCCTCTTCCAGTTCAAAGAGGATGTCAAAGAGCCATTCGCAATAGGCGTCAAAGAGGGGTTTCTTCGCAATCAGCATATTGAAGAAATAGATCTTATGCTGCTCCATCACGAAGTCGAAGTCGTCCACATACTCCGGATACTTCCGCTCCAGGACCGCCCGTGTGCGGTCCAGGTCTGCCGCAAAACCGGAGGCGCTGCAGTAATGCTCCCGCACCGTGGCGCTTTTGGGAATGGTCCAGGCCTTGAACGGAAGGACCAGATCATAGTGGCCCAAAAGGCCCCGGACATCCGATTCCGGAAGCGGCTTTCGGCCATCCATGGACCGGGAAAACAGCCGGCGGTAGTGGCAGATGCCCACATAGTCGTCCGTGCAGTTCTTCCACAGCCAGTAGAGGCCGGTGAGTTCACAGAACGTGGCGTTTTTCTCCGAGATGTTGTCCCCGGTGTCATCGAAACAATCTCCAAACACATGACCGCGGTATGCGCCAACCAGAAGGGTCTTATACCCCGGCTCCTGCGGCGCCGCAAACGGCTTGTGTGTTATGAAGTACATGGACATACGGTTTTTCTCCCCCGTTGGGATCCGTGGATCACGAATCCAGATAAACTTCGCGGACTTCCGCCGCGGTAAGGTCAATGTTGTAGCCAGCCGCGTTCAACTGCTCCGCGCTGTGGTCGTTTCGGGTACCCGTCAGTTCCTGAATGGTCCGGACCCAGTCCGAGACGTCCTCCGAAAGCGGCAGGAACCGGACGCCGTCACAGAGGTCCAGTTCCCGGGAGACCCCGGTCGAGGTCACCACCGGCAACCCGGCGGCCTCGGCCTCCACGCCGACGAGGGGCAGTCCCTCATAGCGGGAGGGCAGGACAAAGACGTCCATGGCGGACAGATAGTCCTGCACGTTGTCCAGCGTTCCCAAAAAGTGAACGGACTCCTGCAGGCCCAGGTTCGCAACCTGCTCCCGCACGGCCGGTTCGGTTTCCCCGGCCCCGATCAGCAAAAGGTGGGCCGTTCCGCCCCGTTCCTTCTGCAGCTGATCGAATACCCGGATCAGGTATTCGTGGTTTTTCTGATAACTGAAGCGGCCCACATGGCCAACGACCAGGGCATCCTCCGGGATGCCAAGATTATTCCGCAGAGCGGAACGAAAATCCGGCTGAAAGGCAAAACGCTTCAGGTCCACACCGTTTTTGAAGATCCGCACCGGCTTTCCCAAAAGCCAGGGAACGAACTTGGCCTTGGCGGCCACTTCAGAGCAGGCACAGAACACGTCGGCGTTTTTGTGCAAAACCAGGGAGCCCAACGTCTTTAAAATGACGTTTTTCAGGCTGAAGCCCTCGATGGCGCAGTGCGAATGGACCAGGATCTTCTTCACGCCGGCACGCCGGGCGCAGACCGCGAAGATGACCAGGATGGAGATGCTGCCCGAGTGAACATGGACTACATCGTATGAATGGTCCTTCAGGTAAGCCGTCAGGGGTTTGACGATACCAAACCGGCTGCCGCCCGGGTTGAACGTCTCATGGAGTTCGGTCAAGGTGCCGCCCCAGGAGGCGGTGACTTCCCGGTAACGGTCGTTGTCACAGTAATAGGGCGTCAGGAGGTCCACCGTCAGTCCGGCCCGGTCCATATGGGAGATCAGACTGCGGACGAACGACTCCTGTCCCCCATTGGAGATCGGCTCTCCAAAAGCTTCCAGGATCCTCATTCGGCGTCCTCCACAAATACGATGGGCGGGTGGAACCGAAGCCCGGCCCAGGTGCCCTTGAAGATGTATTGGATTCGTGCGAGCCGGTGGTCCGGAGCCTTGCGAAGGATCCGCACAACGTGGACCAGTTTGCGGCTCATATCATACAGGAGACATTTGAGCCCTTCCCGGCGGTACACGTAGAGTTCGTTCCGGTACAGGTAAAAATAGCGGTTCAGGCGGTCCATTTCCTCACTGGCAATGTCCACCCCGATGTTGCTGCCGCACTTATGGGTGACCACGCTGTCCGCCACGAAATAGCACGGATACTTCCGGGAGATCCGGCGGGAGTACTCCCAGTCATCCGTCCAGATGAAAAACTCCTTGATTGGAAGGCCTACATCCCGCACGACACGGGAGGGAACCAGCAGAGAGACAAAGGAGGCCACGGCGAGCGAGACATTATCTTCCTCGATGGGATGCACCCGCTCCGGCAGCTTCTGCCGCGGGATATTCATCCGACAAAGGGAGCCGTCCTTCCAGAGGACTTTACTGGCCAGGAATCCATAGTTGCCGCCGAGTTCGGCGTCCCGGTCCAGCAGTTTTTCCAGGGCGTCCGGGTGCGGAATGCAGTCGTCATCCATGATCCAGACATAGTCATAGCCCTGCTGCACGGCGTACCGGATCCCATACTGGAATCCTCCCGCGCCGCCCAGATTGGCGCCGGTGTTGTGGTAGTGGATCGACCCGCTGGCAATGTAGGGTTCCAGTGCGTCCCGCGTGCCATCGGAGCTGTCGTTGTCAATGATGACCACCGCCAGCCGGTCCCGGGCAGTCTGCGCCAGCAGTGCCTCCACGTTTTCCAAAAGCAGTGCTTTGCGGTTGTAGGTCACCACGACTGCTGCCACCTGGTTGCCCATTCCGGCACCTCCTCGCCTTTATAATTTATAATAGTATATCTGACACATGTATAAAAATATACCAGTTGAATGTAAACATCGGTAGAACCAACTATGAACGCAAGGCGAACAACCGCCGATTTGTAAAACATCCGTTCTGTGTGCTACACTCTTGGTATCTTAATATAAAAGAACCACTCTGCCGAAAGGACGGCTCCCATGATTCAAATCTTTTCCCCGGAAGACTCCAAAGACTTCTACAAATACATCGACCTTCCCACCAAGCGGGAAGTCCGCGGCACTCGTGAATACGTGGTCCGTACGCACAGCGGCGCGCTGCTGATTTCCTTCCACTGGCTGGACGAATCGTCCATTGTGCTATACGCCAACGAAGAGCGCTGCAGTCTGATGACCGAAAACACGCTGATCGCCGAGCGCGCCATGGAGATCGACGACGACGAAGGCAATGGCCTGCACGAACTGTTTGCCTTCTTCCTGGCCCTGACCGCCACGGATATCAATGAGCTGCAACAGTTGGAGGACCGCGTCGAGGAACTGGAGGACATCCTGTTCACCGACGGGAAGCCCAACAAGGGCGGCATTGACCTCCTCATGCAGTACCGCAAGGAGATCTTGAAAAAGAAGCGGTATTATGAACAGATGGAGCTCCTGTCGGACGAACTGGCCGACCTGGATCCGACCTTTGTCTTCATTGATAAAAAGTTCGACCGCCTTTATGACTTCATTCTCCGCACCCAGGAGTATGTCGAGCAGGTTCGGGAGGCCTACCAGTCCCAGATCGACATCGACCAGAACGACACCATGAAGATCCTGACCGTGGCCACCACGATTTTCCTGCCCCTGCAGCTGATTACCGGCTGGTTCGGCATGAATCTTCTAATGCCGGAGTTCAAATGGCGTTTTGGCTACGCCTATGTCATCGGACTCAGCATTCTGGTCATCGTTGCTGAAATCCTGTTCTTCAAGCACAAAAAATGGTTCTGACGGAGGAATCCAACTTGCAACATACACCCTGTCCCCTTGCGAAAAAATGCGGCGGCTGCCAGCTCCAGAACATGACCTACGAGGAGCAGCTGCGCTTCAAGCAGGCCAAGGAAAAGCGGTATTTATCCCGCTTCGGAAAAGTCGAACCCATCCTGGGTATGGATAACCCCACCCACTATCGCAATAAAGTACAAGCCGCCTTTGCCTACGACTACCGCCACAAACGTCTCATCTCTGGAGTCTACCAGTCCGGTTCCCACCGGATCGTGCCGGTCAACGATTGCATGATCGAGGACAAAAAAGCGGACGAGATCATCGTCTCCATCCGCAAGCTCATGCAGAGTTTCAGGTTCAAGGCCTATGACGAGGACTCCGGCCGCGGCTTCATCCGCCATGTCCTCGTAAAGCGGGGTTTTACCACAAATGAGATCATGGTCGTCCTCGTGTCGGGAACTCCGGTCTTCCCCTCACGCAACAACTTTGTGAAAGCGCTCCTCAAGGAGCATCCGGAAATCACCACGATCATCCACAACGTCAACCCGTATCACACCAACCTGGTACTCGGGAAGCAGGAACATGTCCTGTACGGCAAGGGCTATATTGAGGACGAACTCCTCGGCTGCACTTTCCGCATCTCGGCCAAGTCCTTTTACCAGATCAATCCCGTTCAGACCGAAAAGCTGTACCGGACGGCCATTGAATACGCCGGCCTCACCGGCAAAGAGACCTTCTTTGACAGCTACTGCGGCACCGGCACCATCGGGATCATCGCCGCGAAGGACGCCGGAAAAGTCATCGGGGTTGAGCTCAACAAGGACGCCGTCAAAGACGCCATTGCCAACGCCAAACGAAACAATATTAAAAACATCTGGTTCCAGGCCGGAGACGCCGGCAAATACCTCACCGAAATGGCGGAGGCCGGAGAACACCTCGACGTCGTCATGATGGACCCGCCCCGCGCGGGTTCCAGTGAGGAATTTCTCCAGGCCGTCCTCAAGGTCAAACCCAAAACCGTCGTCTACGTCTCCTGCAACCCGGAGACCTTAGCCCGGGACTTGAAGACCCTTACCCGGGACTACAAAGTCCAGAAGATCCAACCCGTCGACATGTTCCCCTACACCGAGCACGTCGAGACTGTATGCCTCTTGAGCAACCGAAAACCTGACTCATATGTGCACCTGAATCTGAAGATGGAAGACTACTATCGGATCAAGGATGCCCAGAAGGAGCAGGGCAAGAAATAACCATCATATTATCATACGGAACCAACAGTAAGAGCTACTGATGCGAATAAGCATTGGTGGCTCTTTTCTTTTTCTCCGGAGCAGGAAAGGCGGTGCTGCAGGGGATATT
>Ga0181612_181593_pt1 | contig 31123 bp, 13 predicted proteins | sample HoacroProtozoa21_FD_119630 | JGI IMG/M metagenome (GOLD analysis project Ga0181612, IMG submission 119630) | Hoatzin crop microbial communities from Cojedes, Venezuel. Combined Assembly of Gp0051906, Gp0051904, Gp0051908 | reverse complement strand
TTTCTGGGGGGAGAAGCCTCAGTTCCTGTGTGACCATTCTCAGGCACTCCCGTGGTTTCTAACACATCAGTAACCTTGTGTGTTCACTGCCACATGGATCTCCATCCCCTGCCTTCACTGAGATGGCAGACCAAAAGACCTCGTGAGCACACTGTCCCTTGCACATTGGTGTGCCGCCGCTAGGCTTTTCTGTAGCAAGCCTGTTCTTGTCCCTTTCCCCCTTCAAATCTAGTATAAAGCTTAAAACTTGGATATAACAGGAATCCTCAGAAGCAACATTTCTGCTTGCTTAATACCTTGCACGCCCGCTGGTGTGCCATATTCTGTGGCAATCAGGGACTTCAAATTCAGGTGAACGCATCCCTAAGCAATATCACCAGCAAGGCCCTGAGACTTCTACTATCATACAGCAAATATGTTAGCAGACTACAACTTAATTTTATCATAAAAATTTTCACTCTAAATATGAAGACCATTTGTGAACTAGATTCTGGAAGTGCTTTCTTCTGGAATGACTGATAGCAAATAACAAAACAGCATTGCTATTATGTGACTTAGCTGCCTGTAATAGCTGGAAGAACGTTAGAATTTATAGCCAAGGAGTCTCTTCCAGGGACATACAGTCAGGTGTTACATATTTCAGCTAAGGGACAGTGTCACATATTACTGTAGTGTTGCGTACATAACAGTACTCCTTGTAAGTGACTTGTCAAGAACACTGTATCCATCAGCTCTTTTGGCTTCCCAGTAGATCAGCACCTCTTTCAGTCCTACCTTCTCACATCTTTCCATTCTCAGGTACGTACATGCATAACTCTGCCACATCAGATAAGATACAAATACGGTTTTCTGTCATAGATTTTATGGTGTCCTCTTATTTCCTGTCACTGGAGAGGTGACGGCCTTTAAATTTGAAAATATAACACAGTTAAAGATTAAAGAAAAAAACACTTACTTTGAGAACTCCGTTGTCATAACTCTGAAGAAAATCAATGTCACAGTAACAACAGAGGACTCATTTATTATTAAATAATTGTTTTCCTTGCATTTAAATAATCACATTTAACCCATTATAATTTAAAAAGCTGTAATTTTGTGAGATGGAAGTGTATGCAGTAACCTGATATTTGATCATCAGTCTAATAAACAAAGCCTGCCTTCTGATTAACTCTTGGGGATTTTCCCTTGTTCATTTTCTTTTTTTTCTTTTTTTCTTTCACCCCCCCAAGTCAGAAAACAACAACTGCAAAGAGATGCTTTTTGTAGTGATTTTATAATTAATTAATTGTATGTTTTAAATGTTTTAACAGAAATGTTTAGCCAGAAGACTGGTTTTTGTTTAAATATTTATTATGTTATAGAGGAGTTTGTTGATATCATGACTTATTTCATTTGGGATATCTTTACAGTTGCATCCATGAAGGAATAAAAAAGTTTAGAACAAGAGTTTTACATAGTGCCTAAGACCTCCTCTGTCATCCAATCTATTCTCCTTCTACTACATGAAATTGATATAAAACTGTTTGTACAAATGTATCAGATTTGCTGTTGACTCAATATTGTCTTTTCCTTCTCTAATATTTACCCTCCTGGTATATTTGTAGATTTATATTTGGCTGTCAAAATAATTTTCCTTGACTAAAAAAGCAAAGATCTTTTAGTCTGATAATCTTTTAACTCTTGGTCCCTCAATCCGAGCATGTCTTTTGTCTTGCATTGACAAGTCCAGCGAGGCCATCGATTGCAATGTCTTCAGCTGATTTCTCCTTAATAGTCAGTAAGACCATCAGCATGGGTTCTCTGATATCATTCAAATTCAGCTGAAGTTCTCCTGCCCATCCCATTCTCCCTCACTGATCTCCTGTTTGCTATTGATGAGGCCTTTCTGCCTTTTGTTGTTAGTACAACCCCAGTTTTGCATAAAATTATTAGAGAAACATTACCAAAGATCTTTCCCAACACAGAATCCTGAACAAAACTACGTAATAACTTCAAAACTATCCTGTCAAACTGTTATAGCTGGTTTAGACAGTTTCTTACCTACTGAAGAGTTCTTCTAAATCCTGTCTTCTTTGGATTAAGTTGTAGTTTCTTGTATTGCACCATATGAATTGTTTTGCTGAAGTCTAGGTAGATTACATCTACCACATTTTCCAAGAGTAAGTTTATCAAAGAAAATTGTTCAGTGAATGTGACATGATTTACCTTAGGTGCACCACTGTTGCATTTAATCTCGTTTGCCTTCTACCTGTATGATTCTAACTCTTTTCTTCCACATGTGTTCCGTGACTGGATGTAAAGTTCAAGTTGTTTTCCACGTTTTATAGCTCCAAGATGCCTTTGCTCCTCCTCACGATAAACATCCAATTTCATATTGCTCATCACAGGTACTGGATATGATAGATTTATTAAGCATCCTTGCCTCTGAATTAGCAATTTCATGTACTAACTCCTTCAGTATTCTTGGAAAGGGATTATTCAGTTCCATAAACATGTATGTCAAGATTTTCCTAGTCAGATGGAAGGAGATACTAATTTATCCACGTCTTTTCTTATTCCTTATGTCCACCTGTTCTACATTATCACCCAGACTGGAAACAGAGCAAAGTATTCATTCAGCTGAGGACTTTACTCAGATCATCATTAATGTCTGTTCTCTTCTTCTTGCAGAGCAATATGATTTTTTCTCTTTTTGTTAATATAGCTACAAAACATTTTACTATCTGTTTTTAATTTCCATTGGAAGGGTTAACTCATCATTTGACAGTTGTCACTTTTTATTTATCATTTCTCACTTCCAAGAAGTATCTGTTCTTGCTGGCTAGTCTCTTTTTCCTGGTCTCAGCTTTTTACTTTTACCAAACACAAGCTGAAGAAAAAAGGAAATCATATACCAAGGAATTATTTTTTTTCCACAAATTCCCCAGTAAATCTTATTTAAAGTATTTGGGTTTTTTTAATTATCTTTGCAATATATGTAAACCTGCACATACACACAAATAAATATATTTTCTAGCAATAATTTTAGTAACTATTTATGTGAATGTAAATGAAACTATCTGTCATAGTACATGAATGGCAGTACCTGTATATATGCGTAAAAAATATTTAGACATTAGAAATAATCATCTAATAGATGAAAAGCTAGCAAACTAAAATAATTGAGCAAAAAGGCAAAGTGTATGATAATACTTAACACAGAAAGTGAGGAACTGCCTCACTGAATAGAAAGGTTGTATGTCTTCTTGTAACACCAAATAAAGAAGTCTGGATGTGCTTTAGGATGCAAAATGTCTTTGAATCGTTATACAAACTCAGGTAACACAGTGGTAGAATAAGCACTTGCGCCTTTGTATTATCCCAGATGTACAACTGCAGATCATCTGTCCGGGTCTTGTCAAAGAAAGTTTCTTCTGTGAAGGAGGCCTTACTATTACATCCTACAAGACACTTTGCCACTGTTCAAAAAATTAAAATAAATGTCTGCTTTACACATCACGAACAAGCTGTCTGTGTATTAATATTGATAAAAGAATAATATAAGCTTTGTATTTATTTCCAGTGAACAACTAAAAGAACTCTTCCTTTTAGGATGATTTCTCATATATGAGATCGAGCCTTCATTTTCCTTTCCAAATGACAAATCTAAAGAGACTGCAGCTGGGATTCAGTCTGAGGGCCAGTCTCCACTTGTCAGGTGTCTCAAAACACATCACAGTTGAAAGAGCCAGTGGGCTTGGTATAACTGGTAAAGCCTAGAGTGGAAGAGAGCTGAATGGGTGCACACACAACTTAATCCTGTGCTAGGTCTAAGCCAGAATGTCTTTTGCCATTAGACTGCTGTAGAGTAAGTAAGACACCTACATGGAGCTGACATATTTGCTTTCTCCTGTGGGAGATTTGGGCTTTTTGGAGCAGCAGCTGGAAGCCAGACAGAATACCCTGAGCAATAAATAGCTTTGTTAAGGTAAAAAGAATTACATCACCAAAGTAAGTGTGGAATTTGATCCTATCTTGTGTGAAAGGTAATGCTAAGAAAAAAATTCTTAACATGTTTAAGTTAGAAATATTAGAATATATTTTAAAGTAAATATATTCGGAGGTCTGAATTTCAGTGGGGGTAAGCCTTAATATCTTGACTTATTTTTTTCTGAACTGGGAAAGGTGTCTTCACATTATTGGAAGAAGGAGCATAAAAAAAAGGCATATGAGGAAACCAAAAAACTAGAGTCCGTGTGATGGAAATCACAGCTTGTTCTTACTATGTGGCAAAAATGCTAACAGGTGAAGGAATCGGAAAAAATGAAGAAAGTGGGGCAAAGATCAGAAACAGTAGATGTTGATACTTTTTCCCTGCTTCATTCATCCAGCTGTCAAACCTGCAAATATAACTCCACCACCACACTGAACATATATTCCCTAAATCTTCTTCTGGGGAGACACTTCTGATATATTCAGTCAATATATAAATAGATCAGATATATCCACAAACTACAGCTATTCAGGCAGCTTGTTGCTTTCACGTTATTTTCATGTTATAATTCAGTAATTAAATTTTGTATCTAAGAATGTTTGAAACTGGTAACGTAACCAATTAAACCTTTTCTGAAAATGTTATTTTTCCAAAAGGAACTATTCTTACTTAGATCAGCTGGAAAAAAAAAAAGTATGCATAAGATCCAAACCACTCTGATCTAAAGCACTGCTTCATTTCTCTTTGGTGAGATGCACCACCATTACAAATACTAAGGACAAGAATATGAGACCCAGTGGTAAGGAGAGGTCAGAGTGGCCCTTAAGGTGTAAAGGATCGGTGGAGGGGAATAGAGAGTTGAAAGAGAAGGAATTATAAAAGTTCAAAACCACTGATGTAGAAAAGGCACAAGGATGTCATAATTTCTTTATATACATGGGTAAGTCTGCCAAAGTCAGCCTACTGGAACAAAGTTAAGTTTGCTTAGCATTTCTGAAGAATATAATTTGTCCAAGGCCTAGTTAATTGCATAAATTTAGAATTATCTATTTTTTCAGAATTTTTTATATTTGCTTTTTGGTAAATATTTCCCTGTTGGTTCAGAGGAACTGGAATAGAAGAACCTAGGAGCAGTTAGGAAATGTGTACTCAGTAGAAGTTGGAGTAATTAGAAGTGAAGAAGTGTCTTCAGAAATTGCCGATGGGATCTTCTGGTTTCAGATGAAGTAAGATATATAGAAACAAAAACACATTATCAACCCCTGTGATTAATTTATGTCAGTTCATATTTTCAGGATGAATGTAACAAAGGAGAAATGATGAAACTTTTTATGTGATAGCTAAAATTCACTTTTATTTATCTCTTTATCCCTGGTCTTTAGGTATCAGAAACAACAAACAAATAATTTACATGTAGGTCTTGTCCAATTCTGTGGATGCTATGAGAAAAAAAGACAACATAAATACAATACAGAATGTCAGAAGTGTTCTTGGGCTTACCTTGGTATTGGTGGTTTAGCGTTTTACCAGTTACTTGTGATGACTTTCTGGTGTTAAATCCCTTCTAAAAGGATTTATTGGTTTGGCAAAGGTACCTAGACAAGATTATTGCTATTTCTTGTTCTCTGGTCATACTAAATCATTTTTCCATGCTGTTTCAAAAAACATATGGAAAAAGAAAGTTGAATTCCTCAGCTGAATGAAGCAGCTGTTTGGTGTTCACTCTTAATCAATGTTAGTGAGTAGACTTCTTCATTCACTGCTCTTATCGATGTTGTCTCCTGAAAGGCAATGAGGTTCTTTTTACATTCAGGCCAAATTTCTAACATATTATGGAAATTCGTAGCAGATAAAGGTATTCCCCATATTTTTGTAAAGTCTTTAATATTAAGGAAGTTAATAATAATGAAAATAATCTAAAAAAAATAGATTATTTATTTATATTTTAAAATAAATTATTGTCATTGACCTTGATAATGTTTTCTGGGCTCTGTGTCACAAAGCAGTGATTAATAAGGCTTTTTGAGACATATATAATGGTATTATTAATCTCATCCCTACACATGCATAACTGGATTCATTAATTTCTGACATATACCCTAAGTGTTACTTAAATTTACCAAGTATTACTTAAAATTAGCAATTTATATTTAGATGTTATTATATGTATTACATATATGATATGTCAAATTATAGATTATGGATTTATTTACACCTTTCTGTTTTCAGATACTAAAACATTATTCCCAAAAGGCTTTAATACTAGTGAAAGTTTTCCCCTATCTACTTTGACACTTTTCAGCATCTTATTTATTCCCAGAGTTTGATCAAACTTGATGACTTATTTATAGTAGGTTGTTATTGTGCTTAGTTCTGTACAAACCATGGACTCTGTTCCAAAAACCTCTACTCTAAATCAGATCCAGACAGTCCAGTTGAACACAGTGTACAATTGCTTCATTAGTTCCCACTGAGTGATAAAAGTTTTTTCATTATTTTCTCTTTATAACCCAAGAAATGCAAAATGTATGACTCTTTTCTAGTATTCATTCCATATCCTTCTTTCTGAAAATTGGTAAGATTTGTTTAAACTGATATCAGTAACTACCTCTTCTGTGAATAAATTACACTTCCCATTTCTGAGAGGTCCTACTCTTTTCCTCCTTGCTGACCTCTTCTTCTCCAAGTACTTTAAAAAATTCTGATTTATCTCAAACCCTCATGCAATCTGCTTTTCATTTTCTACCCTTAATTTTCTTATCATTTTTTGCACTCTCTCTCAACTTCATTCTCTAATCTTCTCCGTACTGCTCTGTAGCTGATGTTTTATGCCTCATATATTCTTTTTCCTTACTTGTGATTACATTTTGGACTTTTCAGCTCATCCTCATTGACTTTTTACTCCTTGTATATGTATTGCAAAATTGCACATGCAACCTTTGGGTATACACTCATTTACCTCTTCACATTTTCCTTTTATTTTTTCAGCTGTCAATATTTTTCCTTTAATGTTTTCATCATGTTAATTTTTGTTTTCATCATGTTAATTTTTTATTTGACATGCTACATTTCTCTAAAATGACTAATCTTAAACATTGTAAATTTTTTAACTAAGGCAAGTTTGATTTGTCTTTCTAGTTTTGAAAGCAGCTCTGGTATTTTCAATTCTTTCATGAACAAGCTTTCACCCCTCTTGTCAATTGATAATCGCAAAATTTTTTTTTTTTTTTTTATGTATGCATAAAAAGCATGGGAAATCTCTCTGGGAACAGGAACAATCTTCATTTTGTATAACAACAATTATATTGCTAAAGATAAACAAATTAATCCTTTTATATAATAAGGAAGCAGTTTTGCTGGTTCTGTGCCAGCTGAGGATTCCACTAAGCCAGACGACCCTTGGATATCACATTAAGGCAACTCTGCTGCCCGTTCCCGTCTGCAGTATATTTTCTAAAGCTAGTGGACAGGTTTTGTTCCTGTTGAAGGGTCTACCTCTGAACTGGTAATAAGATGGCAGTGGTGGCTGTGGAGATCAGAGACCATCGATTTTGTGAAGAAGTATTTATGATGCCTGGGAGTGATAGATGCTTGTGAATCAGGCTGCATTAGGAAAAATCAAAAGTAAAGGTGCTGGAGGGTTTGGCAGAATTCCTTGGTACTACACACAGCTAATAGGTATCTCTTTTCTACATCATGTTCGTTTGCTGAATGGGGCTGTGGTATATATACATATATATGTGTGTGTGTCTGTGTGTGTCTGTGTGCATACAGGTGTATATATATGTATTTGTATACACATACATACGATCCTGCCAAGTTGATGTTAATTTGACAGGGATGAACATGGCTGGGCTTTTTCAGGCTTCATGATCTCTAGTAATGTAAAACCATTAGACTAGAAGAAAGCAAGCTGACCTTTCAATTAATGAATGTTTCAAAGTAGTTAAAAATGGTGGTGTAGCCAGGCCTTTGGTCCCTTTCCAATCCTGGGGCTGGTGACTTAATTTTCTGCTGGTGAGGGAAAAGTAGAGGTGGGATTTGACGGTGAGTATCTGAACCGATTGAAGCAGCAGACAGTGCAGTGGTTATGTTAAGGATTTCTTGTTCAGGGTTCTGTCAAATGAAAGATCATCCAAAATCTCCCTCTTGTGTGAGATGCACACTCAGACTAGATTTTAGCCCTAAGTATTTATCAGATTTTCAGCAAATTGATTTGAGAGCTTTTGAGCTGTACAAAATAAATGGGGCTTAAGACTTCTGGATTAAATTTGTACTTGTATTACAGCTGCAAATGGCTTCAGTATACAAAACTATAATTTTACAGGTAGTTAATCTGTAACATGGGCCAAGATTTTATTGCACAAAAATTAAAACTGAGACACATCAAATACTGAAGCAGATGTCATATCTGATTTATAGCTAGCTTTAAAAAATAATATGTTGAACGAGTCTATCTCTGATTTAACATTGTTTCAGACTTTTATTAACATCAAAAAAGCATACAAGTTATGTAGTATCAGTAGGACTCTCCACCTGAAAGAAATACTGAGCAATCAAGTGTAAAACATTAACTTTACATGAAAATATATACCTAAACTAAGGTGGCAGTGTGAAAGCTCACTCTGATACAGTGCACTGGATGGGGGAAGGGAGAACTGAAAATAAGGAAAGGAACAAACCGGACCCTTAGTGCCAAGCAGCACAAATTGGAGTTAAGATGAATAAGAAGAATCCAAGAGCTATTAATCGAAGCTCAGCACCTCCAGGGATAAATGATTCTTATGCCTGAAATAGATTTAACTCTCCCCAAACAGTAATCTCACTCCTGAACAGGAAATGAAAATAAAAGCGAAGCTACCTACCAGGCAAGAGCAGTCTCTACGTTCTGAATATTGCGGTCACTCAAGAGCTGCTACATATGTCTCTATAAGTCCCCTACAACTATAAAAATTTGTGAATGTGAATGCCTGCATAATAATCTTTAGCTATTCAGGGATTTTAGAAAGGAAACCCTCATTTCTGAACCATCATTTTTTCCCTGTATCAGTGCTCTGTCATTAATACAGAATTTAAGTGTTTCATAGTTTACAGTGTGCTTTTGTAAACAGTGGTATATACTTTTTCTCTCTTAAAAATCTGCCAACATGAAGATTGCTGAGAATTGTTTCAGTTTTGAAGTGGAGGAATTCTTAAAAATTACTATTGAAATGTTTTACTGAATTTTTTTTTTAAGGGTGTTAGATACGCTTTTACTAACCAGCTTTAGCTTAGTATTATTAGTTTTCAGATACATTTCATTCAGTTAACATGGTTCCCTCTTATTTACTGATTTAGGCAAAACCAAACACATGTTTAAAAGATGCAATACTCATTTTGGAACTTTTTTGAGAGCTTTTGGATTAGGAAGACAATGGGTTGTTTCCAAAGGGAGCAGGGTTAAATGAATGCTTTGGCATTCTGCAAATCCAGCCCTGAAAGACTGTCTTCATTTAGCTGCTAAACGGGGCAGGGAGGAAGCAAGGATCTACTACTACAATTTTCTTTTACTCCAGAGTTTGTTTTTGGAAAGGCTTCTTCAACCTTTCTGCAAAAGCCTGTAGCTCATGTTTGGCTGTAATTCATACTACAGACACCTTTTCCTGATTTCTCTGTTTCTTTGGGATTTCATTGCTTTGGACAGATCTAGCTGCAGTGGAGTCAGTGGTAAAATTTTACCTTCATTCACATCAGGATTTCATCTTCCAGTTCATGATCTCTAAACCAGTTCAGGTGCAGCTACTTTAGTAAAATTGCTGTAGTGATTATTTTCACTGGATATATAATCTATTTATTTATTGATATTTTTTGTTTGTTCATGCAGCAGTATAATATAGACAGAACCTAACTCTGCCTGAGCTGGAGTTCCTGAGAATCTCCAGTTTTGTGTGTTTTAGAGTATGTCTGAGATCTATAAAGTGAAAGGAAATTTCTCTTCTCTGTGGGATAGACAAGGACCTAATGAACTTCAGAAGCAAATCTTAATTATTACATTTGCTAGTTGTGCTAGATTGATAATCAAAGGCTTCTCGACTTTTAACAGCTGTTTTCAATCACCCGTTTATCTCAATCTGGAGTAAAATTACTTCATGTCATCTTCAGTTTACTTTGTCTGAACTGGGCTATGTTTCCTCTTTTTATGTACTGGGAGCAAATGCTAGATTTTCTAGAGAAAATTCTGGAGTTAGTGTACTCAAAAATGTGTATACATACATTGTTCAAGATGCAGAACCACTGCAGTAGTGATGTTTTGGGTTTTAATTCTCTTGCTTTCATAACATTTTCAAACATTGCTAGTGGTTTTTTTTTTAATACTGCTTCTGAGACTTGAAATTGTGTTTTTATAAAAATATCTAGTTAAAAGCCTTGAGGTTTTATTCCTGAGCAGTAATAATCAGGTCAGAGCTCCTCATTACACAGAAACTTATGGGTTCTATCCACGTGCCTCACACATTTAACTGCACTGATTTTCACCTCATATTATTCAGTCCTTTGGTATTGGAAGAATTCTGCATTCTGCAAATATTATATCTATATTTTCCCAAATATCTTGATAAATTTCACCCCAAACCTATCCATCCCCTTTTCCAGATAGTTTATGAAAATATTGGGCTATCTACTTCCCTGCCCAGAAACTTATGGGAATTTTTTGACATTCATTCACCATGAAAATAACCTTTTTTTTCATTTTTCTTTTTTTTTTTTTTTTTTAATATTTATTTGTGTGAGGACTTTCTCTCTCATCCTGTTGCAGCCATGGCTAGTTTAGACCATTTGATGAGGGTCATTGTAAAATGTTTTTTGATTACCAAATACTTTTTCAAAGTGGATCTGCCTTTCCCATAGTCTTCTTACACCTCTTCAAAAATTTATGTCAGGAATCCGAGACATTTCAGTGAGCATCCATGCGAGTTTCTAATATGGAGTATCCATATACAAAGCTTATTACTACAGAACTAGTCCATGCTCCCCACTGTGTGAATACTCACTTAATTACTCAACAGCAGAATTAATAAAAAAAAAACCCAAACTAACCATGCTATATGCAATACTGAGGATAAAAAATTGAGATAGAATATGTTAATGTTGAAAGGACTGTAGTGGCAACATTTATGACTGCACCTGCACGACTGGTCAAAGCCGGCTTTCCCTGAGGAAAGTGGGATAGTGGTTAAAGTGGATTCTCCTGAGGGAGTGCTGAGTAGAGGGCTCTGTGGAGACCAAGCACTGAGTAGAGGGAATGGGAGAAGCTAAAAGCTAGCTAGGGAGGTTAAAACGTTTTGTACTGTTGACTTCAGTAAACTCTTCCATGAAAGTATCCCATAACATCCAATACTCACTTATGCTATGCTCACTCACCACCTTTCAATAAATCACTAATGCTCCCTTTAAGACATAGGTACCTTATTTTCAAAACCGTGATCATGTGTCAAGGCAGTCTTACCTCTCACAGGCGATATTGTGCTTTCTGCTGAGAAGTAACAGCAGAGCAGCACATCTCCGACACTGTATGGAGGCGAACCGGAAAGTTGTGCTCAAGCATAGTTCAGAAGAGTGATGTCCTTTCAGGCAAAGCTGACTACGGTCTTCTGTATCTTGTGAGACTTAAGTGCACACACAAGATTGTCTCTATATACTGCTTATTTTTGCAATAAATGAAAAATTTGTTCTGAACATCAAGTCCCTCTGACTGTCTCTAACAAAACACTCAGAAGAATTAAAATGTATCTTTAAATCCTACCCGTATAATGCTTTAAAAAGTGCTGGATTATCATGTTAGGTTAAAAATCCAGAAAAAATATTTAAATCTACAGAGAACACATTGCTTCTTTAACCCACTTTTGGTGTAAGAACTGCAAGCACTTACTTCTATTAATAAATGCAAACCTTATTTTTTTCCAACATAAAGCCACAGTTAAACACGAATTTTCATTTAAATAGGAGTGAAACTATTTCTGGAAACAGTAAAGACAGAAAATGAAATGTCAAAGGCTACTGGAGAGTGTGCAGCGAGCTCTTCAAGTATGCATTAGGAGACCAACATCTTCCTGGACCGTTTGTTACAAGGAGTAGTGTGCTTACAATAATTAGTATCCTGAACAGCTCAGAGATGATCATAGACACAGCTGTTGTTGTTTAAGGCAGCAGTCACATCAATGGCAAGGCAGTAGGTATTGATTTGCTCAGTGACATCCTTCTAGCTATGTCATCTGAGTGAAAGAAGTCCCCAAATTAACCAATAATAAAGTGTTAGAAGTTGTAGTAGTTGCCTCTTGGGATTTGTTCCAGTTGAGAATAGATACCTCTCCTCTTCCCACAGCCATCAATCCTCCTTGAAGGGTTGCATGTAGGTCTACGTTGGTCAGAAACAAAATGTGAAGTCCAAAAGGACAAAGTAGCAGATTGCTGAATTTTACATATATTTTCAAAATTTTCTCACAGTATTCTGAAACTTAATCTAACTATCAATATGCAATTTTTAAAATGTTATAAAATGTGAACAAATTTTCCTCTTTAGGTATTTGAATACAGATGAATTAAATGTATAGTCCCATTTCCATCAAAATCAGATGTCAGAAACAGTTGTATCAACTTGATTTTCTTACTGTTCTGATTGTACAGTCCATTTTTGTCATGGGCCACTGGCTATATAGTACATCAGCTGACTGCATGTAATAAAGGGTAACAGGCCTGGACATTGTTGATGTTAGAGCAGTAAAAAGCAGTGACCATAAATACTTAATCCACATGAACATCAGTGGGAAAGTTTGTCTTTAAGTAATAATCATATGACATATGAAACGTTAATGAAAGAACTTGAGCCCTAATTTCGACTTAAACTGTCCCATACTGTGGCAGGATTTCAGTTTATTTAGCAGTATAAACCCTGCTTGTAATCAAACTTTTCACAGTTCTTGAATTACCTTTTGTAAAGGATATGTGTTTCATAAAACATAGGATGACTGAATTTGTTCTCTTTCTGTTTTAAAGCGGATGGTCAAAAAAATTTCTTATGACATATAAACTAAGTTTTACACAAGCAAATATTCAACTAAATTTCAAAAAGTGGATTTATATTGCTGCTTTTGAGATCAATACAGTACTATAAAGCAAGCTTTAGTTTAAAAACTAAAAATATCTTTTCATATATGAGTCATGGTACAACTGGGTATAGATTCCTATTTCCAAAAACATATAATTTAAATATGGCTGAGGTAAAACAAGTATTCGACAAGTATCTATCATCTTAAAAAAACCAGTTTTTTGCATTAGTTATTTTCTGTAAATATTCACTCTATAGAACAAAAGTTTACTTCATTTTTTTTTTTTTTCTTGGAGCTTGAAGAAAAACTGTTATCTGGGCCATGGCACTTGACATCAAGCACAAATAATACTGATCAGGAGAAAGAGTTAAAAAACATTTTCTGTGTTTATTAAAAAATCCAAAGATCTTACAAGATGTTTAGAGGTATGTAATTTATACTTGCTTCTAATTCAGCTGCAATCAAGATATTCTCTGAGTAAAACCATGTTTTAAGTCTTAAGGATTTTAGAAAATTCAACTAGTCCCTATTAACACAGTATAACAATTTTGAAGAAATGCAACTGCCAAACATCATCATTTTTTTTGCTGACATGCCACTAATTTCTAAATGATGGGAGAATGCTGAGGAAGGCTTTCTTTATATCTCATTTACTGTGCTTTTTTTTTTTTTTTTAACAAACACATACCACCTCCTTAAAGGCTGCTGTTGTGAAACTACTGTGAAGTCATAAAGAGATTTGGGGATTTCAGATTTAGAATCTTATTGATATCTTCATTGTGTTAAGAGACTTCGAATATGCAGGTTATTTACACACATCCGATGTTCTCTTTACAAGTAAATCTTGAACTAGAGTCCTTTTCCAGTTTTTCTCTTATACAGCAAGGCTTTCATGCATTTATATCAAAGGAGAAATTAATTGTCTTGGACCTGAAATGCATGTTTATCCAACTGCAGTCTATTTTAGAAAAAGCAAATAGAATTTCAGTCTGCCCAAGGTATTTTTGGTTTTGGTTTTGGTTTTGTGCTGGGGGAAGGGTGTGTTAGTGTTTTGTTGTTGTCTAACATTCTGTAGCATGAATCTTAGACCAACTTTGTAATTAATAGAACAACTTATACAGAAATTCAGAATTTTTTATCTCAAATCAAGTTCTCTAAGTTTTCAAAACCCCTTTCCCTCTTTGCAAGGTCTTTCCAACCTCTTTAACTTGTATAATGCTCCTTAGGAGGCAACAGAGCACATCAGCCGTCTTACTGATCCAGCCTAGTATGGCAGGGACCATGCTCCTTAGGTGTTACCTTTGAAGCTGAGTGACAAAAGTCTGAAATGTTTAAATTTTTTTGTGTGTAAGGCATCACTTTGGTCAGTTTTTGGATGCAGTTGTGGTTTTGTAACCAGAAAGAGAGGCCGAGTAGGCTGGGAACAGGCAGCTGACACTTACAGGTTAAGTTAGATGAACTAGCTTTGCAGTGGTTTACTTGGGTTGCTGATAGCTGCAACATAATCTAAGCAAGGAGAAGTAGCTGAAGTAGTCTGCTAAGGGAGATGCACTGTGTGTCTGTCTTCTGGAAAGTTAAAAACATGGATGGAGTTAGCTGGTGCTGCTAGTAAAAGCCACCGTACTTGAGGGAAAAGAATGGCCACAGTAGTCTTGTTGATATTGCATAAAAAAGAAAGAAACAGTTTAGGTAGAATGATTACTGTTAAAGGGATAAGAAATTTTAGCTTTTAGCTTTTGAGTGATTTATTTTTGTGTAAATAAGATTTTTTTTTAAATTTCTTGTAATGCCTTATTTGTTTTTGCAATTCAGGGCTGTATTTTCTCTTTACATAAGCTGCGCATATCAAAATATAGCACTAGTATTAGGTGAAAGCATTTCAAAATTCAAAGTGCAGTTATGACCGCACTTGAGTCTTCCTAACAATTTATTAATCATAGTAGGGTAACTGTCTTGGAAATGGTCTTGTAATAAGGTACACATTTGATTTTATGCTGAATAAAAACTGCTCTGCAGTCTCTTTTTAAATTGCTTGCCGTCTATTTTCACTCTATGCCCTGTTGCATGCAGAAAGTGAAATCCACAGACCTGTAGTGGATGAAGCTAATATTGTCTGTGTCTTTCACTGCTGGCTGTTACAAAAATCAATACAATAAACTTATGAGCGTTCTCAGTACCCAATACAATAGAAAATATGTCCCATTTCTGCAGCTTTTGCAACATTGTTTGAGCTTCCAGGGCATGGAGGTCTGGACATACTTTTTATTGAATCAGATCCTCAGTAATGTCTTCATATATTTTTAAAGAAAACTCAGAAGGTACGCACTGAAATAAACAGTGAGAATCATACAAGTCGATGGTTAGACTTGAAAGCTTGAATCAGGATGTGAAGACTGAAACCTGTTTGGCTAGCAGCAGTTTCTCCTGCAAAAATATTTTATTTCTAACATGAGGTCTGCTATATCTGATGGTATCAACTTCAAAGAATACAAACGTAGTGCCTTTGGCACTGCCTAATTTTAAAAATAAATACCTACTAATAAACCAGCAAGAGATACTTATTTTAATAAAAATCCTCATGGTTAAAAGTTCTATCCTGCCAACTTCACCAGAATGTGTTCCTCTCTCCTTCTTCCTCTCTCCCCCCCTTTCTGTTTGATGCATTCCTTAAATATTTAAAAATATGTTTTAACCTATTCTTATTGCTAAAAGTCTGATTTGTGACAGTTCCATAACTATATGGAAGTGCCTGGAAGATATATGCAGTCTGAGAAAAAGCAGTTGGCTCATGATAAACATAAGATGAAAGTGATCCTTCTAGGCAGAGATTCAAGGAAATTTCTGGAAGACCAACCTCCCTGTCAGCTGAAGACATCAAAACATTCAGCTAGGAAGGAAGGTCTCGTTTTCTTTCATTGTCTTTGTACACACTTAAAGTATTCAGCCAGCAGCATTTTGTGGAAAATTGTCTTCTGAATCCTCATGTGTATGGGCTGAGGCAAAAAATTGTAACACTTGTAATGGTTGAGTAGGAGTAATACAGACTTCAAAGATGGCCTCGGCAAATAGGTGGAAATTGGTAGAGTCCAGTCATAACCATGACTGATGTGAAAGATGTACTTCTGTGATTTGCTGACATAAGATCTGGCGACTATGTTAAAAAAATTGTAAATTTCTCTTGTCTTTGCAGTAGCTAAGCAGAAATACTGAAGAAGCAGACATTGTTACTTCAGACAGATGGAGAATCCTCATTTTCTGGCTACTTTATTAGGTTGTATTGCTGATGTAAAGCAAGTACAGTTCAGCTTCAAGAACTGAACCAATTTGTTGATATCTTCTAGACTGATTTTAATAGTGTTACCAGTGTTACCATTACTGCCAATAATTTGAAGGCATCTTACCTTCTCAGGAAAGATCTAATTGACAGTATTTGAAAAATTTTCATAGAATATAAATGTTTTCGAGCTAGTAGGGTCACCTTGCAACAGCTAGTGAAACATTCAGACATTCAGTAGTGGAGTAAAAATTTTTTATCTTTCATTATGTTGTTCAGCATTTTTAAGAAATCTTGGGGGGGTGTTATTATTTTTGTTTCTTGGTATTCTGTTTTTTTTTTTGTCTTGTTGAAATACTTAATCATAAATGCAAAGGCAATATTTAGTTGGGTGGTCAGTGACAGGATGGTCAAACAGGTTGCCCAGAGAGGTGGTAGAGTCTCCACCTGGCTGGACAGGGTCCTGCGCAATCTGCCCTAGCTGAGCCTGTGAGAGCAGTGGGACTGGACTAGATGATCTCCAGAGGTCCCTTCCACCCTCAACTATTCTGTGATTCTTTGATTTTTCTATGCAGTTACTATGGAGGTTGAAACATAATTTATGCTAAAATTAGTCAGAAGTGTAATAATTCTGAATTAAAGAGTGTGCATGTCAACATATTGTGTCATCTGCTTTATACTTTCTGGAAGTCAGGTAAACTGGAATTATTTCATATTTTATATAAATATACTATGATTTCTTCACTCATGGCTAATGAAGAAAGGCAGGTTGCTATTCTAAGGTGATTTTTTGGAAGTAACTTTGGTGTCCATCTGGAATTTCTGAAGAAGTATCCAAGTAGCTAACTTTATGCATGTGAATAGTTTTGCAGGGAAACATCTTTCCTACAAAATTAAATGTCTAGACCTGTGCAACTAGCAAAAGTTTCAGTATTAAGGGTTGTTCCAGTAGGGGCAATATAGTGGAGACAGATCTTTCTTTGGAGGACTCATTCACTCTTCACAGACCTGATGCTTTAGATATACAGACTATTTCTTTAGATACCGTAGGAATCACACAAATAGCAACAATGTCTTTAAAAACAATTACAGTTTTTTTCCTATTTCCACCACCGCTGATCAGTCTCTATTATTCTTTCTCAGGGCTATCATTTCCAGAGCTTTTCCTGTTCCCGACAATCCCTCTGTTCTATTTTCCCTGTTTCTCTCAGACAGTTATGCAGAGCACAGCCTTGCAGAATTTCATGTTCTCTTTCTCAGTCCTCAGAAAATCTTTGTAAATGCTGTAAGACTACTGATGTGTGCCTGTTAAGGGTGGAGGTTCTTACTGTTTTGCCAATTCTAAATAAAGTGAAAGGTAACTGTCTCATATAAGTGTCTGCTGGGGAGTAAGTAAGCAGTAATAACACCACAAAGCATGTGAATATATATATAAAATAGAAATATTTTGTCTTCCTTAAAAGTATGTTTAGAGTATAATACATTTCAAATTGACTAGATGGAATATTCTTGTGCTAAATTTAGCTTCCTTTTGTGATGTGATGTTTGCTTCAGAGCTATTCAACCAATTTTTATGTGACTATATTTCAACCGTGGGACTGTTTGCGAACTGATTGTTTGGATTATCATATTCTTAGTGTAGGAAACTTGAGCTGTTTTGATTGGTTACATGTGCCATAGTCTTTGTTTCCATTAACAGACTATATGAACAAAACTTACAGAAACTTACCATTCTTAGGGTTTCCAATACTCTTAATAATAATTTTAAATATTATGTTCCAAACATCCTGAATACATAATGAATACATTTATGAAAATATTATCTTTTATTCTGAATGTTTACAACAGACTTCTGAAAAAAAAATCTTCAGTATGGGCTTTAATAGAAATTGCTCATTAAGTAAACTGTAACATTTTTGGTAAACACCTATAATTTTATTTTCCTGTATTAACACAAATATTTTATTTATTTTCTAAGAGAATAATAATAATCATTAATTGTTATTATTGTTATTATTATTATTCAGCCAGCAGTGTTAGCACAGCTGGTATAGTACGTCTGTTTATGCAGACATTAGTTCTGGAAAGAAAATTTTAGTAGTTAAAAAACAATCACTTTTTTAAGCAGGCAAACTAATAAAGGAAAACAGAAGCTAAAAGTACTTATCCATGTGAATTAGACTATTTATTCTTTATATAGACACTGTGTGAATCCATTGTTTTCTATGATTGTATGGTATTCAATATCCGGAGTAGTACAAAATTGGTGAGAATCAACAGCTAACTAGCTACACATTTCAAAAGCAATCAAACTGCTCTTCACTGCATTTTACATGTACATTATTTATGTTTTTATGAGAGCCTTATTGTACACATTAACATTGTGTACCGGACAGATATTTCCTCCTTTTGGTAATAGTATGAGACCACTGTCAAAAGGGGAAAAAAAAAAACCAAAAAAAGAAAAAAGAAGTCCCGGCAGAACAGGAGCTTGCCTGGCAGATGTGTATATCCTCTACCTGTGGGAGTCTGCACGCTGAAGAATCATTTTATGAAACCACACTGGAGAGCGTGACCTGAAAAATCAAATTTTGTGTTGTGCCAGAGGAAAAAAGCATGAACAAACTGATTTGTGTATCTCCACCTTAGCAGTTCAGAATTCTGTTCCAGAGAGATTATTTTGTTTGGAACTATTTCTTTGCACCTTCTATAACAAACTATCTTTTTATTTCTGTCATCAATGATCCTTCTGTTTTTACATCTTGCAATCTGTTATGAGTTGTCACTTATCACTGTGTCTTTCCCCTTGCACTAGGCAGTAAATGTGAAATTAGTATGGCTAAGATGCCTCTAACATTAAAATTAGTAGTACACACCAAAAGGTAACAGCAACATTCACATGATTATCTGCATTAAAACCCAATTCTTAGCAAGCAAAACCAATACGTTTTTGAAAGAAACATTTTCAAGAACGGATGATGCAGTCAAGTTCTCTAATTGATTGGGAAATTTTTCATTTCAGTTATGACCTTGAAGTCAGTGATTCTTGGAATGCCTCTCAGACCATGTCATGGGTGCTCTAGTAAAGATCTATCGTTAGATCAATTACTAAAAGCAATGGAACATCTGATCCTACCCTTGAAATTAACCAGGAAATGTAGGTCAGCACACCTTCAGCTGACACAATGAAGTATTATGCTCTCAATGACCCAGGAAAGAAAGCACTAATGATTGATGGGAAGAGATATTTAAATGAGAAATTTGAAGCACACTGGAATTAAGCATGTCGGAATGATCAAGCAACTTTAGACAGCCAAGTGATTTCAAATAATGGCAATTTTGGCCAAATCTCACATGAATTTATTCCCCCTGAAACAACAGTTACATTTATCACGAAATGGAAAAGGATTTAGGCATCAGATATCTAACAGTCTTTCCAAATGGTAGCTGTTTCTTTCCTTGTCATTCTTTGTTTTTTAATAACACTATTTGGCTTTCAGTAGTTATCATAGACTCTCTATACGTGAAAGAAAGGCTGTTGCCCTCTCTTCTGAGCAGTTAAAACGATGACAAAACAGTGTCAGAAAGCATTCTGCAGATTGTCACTGCCATGAGATTTAAGAAAACTCTTTTCTGAACATGCTTCAGAGTCATTCTTCTTCTTTGAATAAAAAACAAATGGAGAATTTTAACAAAATATATGTGGAAATACAAGAATATCAGAATTAAATTAAATTATTCCATGGTCAAGATCTTGTTTAGAAACCACTTAGAACAGCTGTTTTTGTTGTATGTAGGCAGCAGTGCAGCCTAACAGTACTCTATCTAGGAAAGGCATTATAGAAGGACTATGGTTTTTTTCCTTTTTTCTTTTCAATTCTATTAGCTGTAAATTAAAATGGACCATACTTGCTACAAATAGACTTTGAGGGAAGACACTACACATGTTCAAATTATTGTTTAAAGACTGTGAGAAATCCTTATCTGTGATGGTAGAAGGTATTCATGATCACTTTCCAGATCAACAGTCAGATAAAAGGTGTTATTTTGCTGAAGTGCGTTACAGATCACGCAATGCCTTTCCCAGGCTTTCTGGGACAAGCAACATGAGCACAGGAAGGGTGAAAGATCTTGGCAGTGTCCTACCAGACTGACAGATTTCTTTTTGCTGCATCTGAAAAGGAGACTAGACTTGCACTTGTCTTTTCTATGGCAAGTACCAAAAGTCATTCAAAGAATCGGCAACAGAACTTTGAGTAGAAAGGGATTTTAGGTAGTTAATGTACTTGCAAATTTGGGGCTCATTTGTTTTCAATTAAAGTAACCTGGTTTCTGTATTCAGCAACTAAAGGCACATCTGCCACAGGTTATTTAAAGTTTAGAACTGGAAATTCACTGCATCAACTATTTCTTGGACTACTAGAAAGATAATTGACAGTGTGCTGTTTTTCTAAATAAGTCTTTATTGAGGGAAACATTGTTTACATCACAGAGCATTTAAAATGGATCTATTAGAAATATGAAACACCTATACAGAAGATTAAACTGAACATCCTGGAGCTTGCATGACTCTAGGAGCTGAATGTACTTTCTTTTTGTGAAAATGTGCAACTTTGATGCTCATCTTTACAAAAGTCTGCTGTGGAATAGTTCAAGTTCATGTTGTTACAACAACTGGAGTGGAGTGGACAGGGGGTCTGGAGGGGGAGCAGAGAGACTACTTCAATGTACTTCAATGGTGAATGCAGATAAAAGTGGTTGTGAACATAACTTAACATTCTTTACTGCTCTTTTATCTATGCTTTAAGTACTATCTAAGGGCAAAACTTCAATTTGGGAAATGGCTGGGGCAACTGATTAACTGACTGCCAAGCCCTATTAACTTTGTCCTCAGGAATAAATTGTTTTCATAGACTATGATTTGGGATCTACCAGGTATAAGTAAAAAAAATTTTGCATCTGTTTCCACCAGTTTGCTGCTGCTTCTTACATCCTTGGCCCTTAATAAGCCAAAGCGTGTGTTAGTGGGCTTATTTCCTCTTTCCAGAAAAATTGTCAAAACTATGGAGAAATTCTGAAATCTATCCTGAAAACATTTTTTTCATATCTGGTGTATTATGATTTAAATTGTCTTTTTTTAAGATTTCTATGCTCACTTACTTCCCTTTTTCTCACATCTTGAGTAAATCTAGCAAAGCTTTTGCTATCCAAACTAAAACAAACAACAAAACCCCAAACTCAGTAGTGCTATGTGTGGGTAAACATACTATGGTGATCAGCCTGATCCAACTCAGTTAAGTGACATATGGCAAGTGGAACTCTTTGCTCTGTTTGAAAAGTTTACTGTGAAATTAGCTGTACTTGGCAAGCTTAAACTATGCAGTGCGAGCCTATTCATTTAGGTCACTTGAATCGAACACCTTAGATTGATAAAGGCAACAACTCTACCTGTCCTCTTAGTTCATCACTGAGGTAAGAAGGAATATCCATAAATTAAACCAGATTTAAGCTTCCCACCCAAAAGGTAGTTTACCCATTTAAGGTATGAAAAGCTCTTAGCTTTCACTGTTGGTATCTTCTTAAAAAGCACAAGACACTATTGTTGTAAGACAAATATTTAGGTAACTGCAGTCTGTAATATAATTAGTCAGTGGGAGAAATGGATATCAAATTCATGACTTGCAAACAGAGCTCAAAAAATACTTGCACAAAGAGAGTAATCCTGAAGTAGGTATGTTTTGAGATTAAAAAGGAATGTTTCTGGGTTATTTATTTATTTACTCTCTTAATTTTTTTTAAGAACATTCAAAGCATATGGCTCTAGTGGAGTACTTTCATTATGATTATTTGCCTGAAGGTTTTGCGGAACACTTCTATTATGTATCATATATGATGTAACAGAAACATCACCTGTAAATTGTGATTTGCTTTGAGGTTTGTCAGGTAGCTCTTAAAAGCATCAACAAAATGGTGTACTAAGCACTACAAATATCAAGTCGTAATTAGGAATAGTGCACTTGGAGTACTGATAAATTTCAGGCAATAATTTCTCAGTAGACTGGAGATACAGCAGAGTTTTTAGTATAATTAGACTTTGAATGCCAAGGTTGTGATCTATAAGAATTAAAAGGCCATTTGCAAAAGCTATATTTATACAATTTATACAGTCAGGTTTTTTCTTTCCTTTAAATATATCAAAGCCTAAGGCATAAAAATTATCAAGATTCTATGCTACCACCATCATAAAATCTGCTTTTCCTCTTGCTTTATATAATACTTATTTAATAATTTTAATTTTCCATGTACAATAAAGTTTGTTTGTATTTAGTTTATTTGTGTTTATTTTGGCAGGTGTCAATTTAATTAATAATCAACCAAATGACATTCTAGATTTACTTTGGATAGCAGTTCAATGCATTCTATTGATTTTGCATTATTAGACTAGATGTTGTCATCTTAATTACTGTGTGCCATGCTTCAGGCAAGATTTGAATTAACCAGTAGTATTTCAGTATAGCAAGTTTTTGTCTTTCAGCATGGAAATTGCATTATATTTAAGCAATAATGTATTTTTAAAAGTATTTTTATACTTTTGACTTTTTTTTTAAATACATCATCTATTAAAATTATTCAAAACAAAATGCTTCCAAATGTCTTAGTTGATATGTATGCTGGGATTTTTTTTTCCTTAGAGCTCTGCTACATTTTCTTCAGAATATAACACTAATGTAACGTTAGCTAGTATTTTAACACAATGGCTGAGGTTAGATGGTTGTTCGTGTGTATTAACCTTTATTAAAAGTAAAAGCAGTGCATTATTCACAGTTAGGTCAGTTACAGGAACATGTCCTGTGCCAGTGAGCCATGGGAACTGCTTGGAAAGGAAACCAGTCTTGGCTTGGACACAGGTGACCATGGAGGAATTCTTAAGTGTGTTTGAAACTCCTGTAACTCCAAGCAACTGGACATCTTGTACTACATTTTGCCAATCTGTGGTTCCCTCAGGAAAGAGTATTTTCTTGCAGAAGTGACAGAATTTGAGAATAGTATAGACTTCTCTCTGCTTTCTGTCCTGAAAGAAATATTCATTTCTGTTGAAACTAGCACCTCTTATGAATTTAGAAAGTTTTGTAAGGAGTACTGAAGCCTTAAATATGTATGACTATCAGTTAAGAAGAAAGGCCACAGATACTGAGATTCAAATAATGGTCTGTTCCATAACAGTCTCGCTATTCTTATTGACTAATGAAGACAGTAAAGTCTATCATGAGTATGCAGGTGTCATATCAGCTACATCTGTTTGCAATGGGGTTCAGATCAGATGCAGTTCTTTCAAATGTTTACAGGGGTTTTAGAAACAGATAGAGACTCAAGGCCAAAGCTAGAAATTTTCGGAATACAGAATGGTTGAGGTTGGAGGGGACCTCTGGTAGTCATCTTGTCCAATGCCCTGCTCAAGCAGGGTCACCTACAGCACTATTCTAGAAGTGTTAGCCCTTAGTTAATTTTTGAGACTGCAAAAAAACAGATTAAAAAACTTTCTTCTCTATAATCTGCCCAGACCCAGCATAAGGGACGAGAAATTGTGGAAGGAAAAGGACTTTCCTTTTCCATATCTCTCTGTTGTGGAAAATACGTTTACTTTGAGAGCACGTTCTCTGGTCAGGTGGCCATGCAAACGTCATCTGCAATGCAAAAACATGGCTAAATGAAGGGAAGCTATTCTAAACACAAGTCCAAAGCGGTACTAATATAGAAAGACCTGTTTTTCAAAAGGGAGTGAAATATGTAATTAAAGTAATAACGTAGTCACTTTTGAGGACTTTTTCCAAACTTTCGCTTCATTTGAATTTCACATATTTGACATCTTGTTTTAACAATTCATCTGATTATATCAATATATCACATTATGCAATAATAATGAAACATGAGGTATTTCAGAAGAATGAGTCATCCTGATGGCATGTCAGATTCAACATATTCCAAATCAAAGTTCCTTAAAACATGGTGATTAAAAACTATACTTAAAAGATCTTCCCCTGCTCAGATTGTATTTCCTATTGCTATTCCTCCTGTTAAATTAAAATAGGTCTTTTACAACATGCTTCTTTTGACTCAGCTAGCTTTCACTCTAAGTCAACATACAAGAGAAAACAAAGATGTGCAAAATCTCAGGAGTAAAACTGAGAACAAAACATCCAGTTTTGAAAATATACATCTAGGAGCTGAAAGTAAACTGAATTCCAGTAGTAACTATGTTCCTACACCTCTCTTCATAGTCAGGATGCTCTGCCTTTAAAAGCTGGGCCCAGGAAGAGGAATTTCAGGAGTGAATCTTCTAGAGAGAATTACAAATTACTGATGTGATAGACATGTCTTTGGGCAAAAGTCTCATTAGTGAGCCTTGTCAAGAATAAAGTTTAACCTTCTCTTGCTCCAAGAAGCCGAAGCTAAAGACAAAACAAATATTTCTGCTGCTGAATGTTAAGAAAGAGCAATAATGTTTTAAGGAATAAGATTTATTACATTTTATTTTTTGTTACCTGAAGAAAAATCCTAAACATTTTATGAGGATTTTTTTGCCAGGCCAGAATATTGAGATATCAATTTGTTAAAAGAATTACTTGATACTATTTTTCACTTGTTTATGTGGAGGGACGTGTGAACTGTTGTATTTCTCCTTTGCATCTCATAGTTGCTAAACAGTACAGGAGATGTGTGCTATTTATGGAAGATTATAAATTTCCTCAGCTTCAGGAGTTCTGTCGAAGTACTGATGGTTCATTCGGTTTGATGATTAGTCTTTTGCTGAAGTAGCTTAGGAAGGCCTCTGTTTGATGTCAGTGTCTTCCCTTGCATTTTTGAGAAGGAGTTTGTGACCTAGTTGCAGAAATGTTTGGTTTAGAAAAAAAGGTGCTTGAAGGGTTACGTACCTTATTAGCTATTTTTCCATTGCTGAACATTGCTACCCTTAATCCTAATGGAAGTTATATAGACACCTTAGCACACAAGTGGGTCACCCTGCTGAGTGGATTTCAGGCTCCTCAGAAAGTGATACAACAGCAAAACCATAGCATTAACCAAAATAACTGCCAGTGATCATAATAGGTCCTGGCATTGGATGTAAAGGGCAGGAATCCTGGCAACTTCTGTGCTGTCTCTGCTTTCTTTTCTGCAGATAGTCTGTCTTTTCCGAAGACACTGGTTTGCAGTGAGAGGAACCTCCTGCCCACTGCCAGACCTCAACTAAATATTAATTGGGAACTTAAAGAAAAATAAAACACTGAGTCTGTGAACTCTGTAATTTAGAATCCTGCTGTACATGTGCAAGAAGGGAGAAGATAAGGGGAAGAATCGAGGAAGATAATGGATGATGGAAGCAAGGTTATTTTCTGCAATATATTTTTCTGAATGTGTATGGGAATTCATTGAAATGCAAGCTGACAGACACCGCTGAAATTCCTGCTGTAGGGGGTCATTTTTTGTATAGGTTATGAACAGAAATGAGGTACCCTATAAAGAAATCTCACTTTCCCTTACATAGGTGGATAAACCATGCAGCTAACATCTTTGCACCCCAAATTTTGTGCATAATTAGTTAAAATTCAAGTACTTTCAGAATAGTAAACTGTTTATAAACCTTCAAGAGATAAGAATACTTTTTTTTTTTTCAGCAAACTAGTGTATTTTTGAATAGAACTGGTGGCAGAAATAAAGCATATTTTTCATTATTATCCATTGTATAACTGACAATATTCCTTTATGATTTTATTATATAAAAAAATAACCCTGAAAATACCTAGACAACACAGATTAAAGTGAGATGTGTGTAAGTTCCTTCCATATTGACAAAATGATCAAATAATATTCATTACAGATATTCATAAAATATATCTATAAAGGCTATTAGACATATGAGTAATTATAACTCTCCCAGAAGCAATGCAGTGTTTTGCTTATTGTGTCTTCTGTATATTCTAATATGTTAGTTGTTCTTGTAAGTATAGTTGGTTACTGAATTTTGGGACAGATCTTTTTTCTCCTTTGCTTGCAAATGGGGATTCAGGACACTTTTCCTTGTCATTGTATTGCTTGAGTTCTGATTTTTGTGGGGGGCATAAGCATGTTCCCTGATTCATTTTTTTTATTTTATATTTTATATGGCTACATTTGCTAGCCAACAGCTGTATTTCAGTTTATCACCAGACTTCCTTCCAAATGAAAGCACTTTATAAAACAAGTGAAATCACAATACCCAATCATTCAGAAATATTGGGCTACTTCAAATTTTTATAAGCTCTTAAATTTGGAGGTGATCAGGGTTCTGAGCTTGCATTGCATAGAATAATTTAAAATTATTGGAGCACTTCACATATTTTTTAAAACCACTTCAGCTAGGAAATGATGAGGTTCTAGAAATATGTGGCATATAAGGGTGTAAAATTACAGTGGGCTGAAGTGCTTCCTTGTGAAAGTGATCAAGGTTCCTTGCTTGCACATTGCAAAGCAATTGAAATTAGTGGAGTGCTTCGAGTGGTTCATGTTTATAGAAGAGTTTTAGTCTGTCCTGCTCAAATACACTTTAAAACTGTGAAAGTCTCCAATATTTTCGAATGTTGCATATGCACTTGTTATCCTGCTTTTCATTAATTTGAGTTGTTGAGCTTTTTTAGTTCCAAGTATTTGCCTTTCAGAGATCCCAAAGTTAAATAAGTAAATTCTCTTGAAATCCTTTAGTCTCAGACACATAGCAGCTTTTCTGAATTTAACAGTGCTATTGCTTCTGAAGAAAACAGTGTAAGAAATAGTTTTAATATTAGTACTGAAAGCTGACATCTGAATTCAAGACTATATCTTTCACTATTTACAGAGTACCTTCCACAGGTAGATTTTTTAATTTAAAATTTTATAATATATGATATATTTGGTTTAGATTTTAATTTATTTGAAATTATTTAACGTTGCTTCTAATGTTATTGTGGTCTTTTAAAATTACCTTTAAACTACTGCTTTTTTTTCCTCCTTTTGTGTGCCCATTCTTCTGTTCCACTCCTTGTTGTCTTCAACACACACACTGCACAAACCACTGGTGTATCATAATTCATTTTTTCACAGTTCATTCTCAGTACTATGTTTTGGTAGAACTCACAGTGGGCAGAATTTTGAACTGGATTTATCATCCACACAAGAGAATAATAATAGTTCTATATTTTAAGAAGGGAAGAAAAAAACCCTATAAAGTGCACCATTCTGCAATGCATTGTTTCTGTACATTGAATTTATGACGGTAAGAATGAAATCACTTGTGTTATACAGGTATTCTATTGTGTGTGTTTAAAAATTTAATTCAGTCCCTAATGTGCTATTTGTTTTACTTAACTGTTTTCATGAACTTTGCTTATTTCAGGTTTATATTTCCTTACCTTATCTCTATTACAAACTGTTCCCTTCAAACATTTGCCTCTTTCAAAAGTGTAAAAAAAAGAATCTATGAACCCTGGGTTTTATTATTATTATATTATTTTAGATCTAACCATAGATGCATGGAAATTGCTAAAACAAAAAATTGCACGTGTTTGTCTTTACCTCATTGTTGCACATATGAACTATATGAGTAATAGGTGATGTTTTCTGAAGAATTCAGTGCTGTATTTAGTGAAGATTTTAAAATATCTGTGCAACAGGATGAAATTTTCTTTAACTAGACAATCGTAGCCTAAAGAAAAAGCTACCAGAAAATTCTTGCAATCAATATTTCAGGTTTTTTAAGGTCATGATGGACATATTATATTATTTAGTAATATTGCATTCATTTTCATCTTACCATTTTCACTGCTGAGATACTTAGAACAGCAAAATTCCTAGGAACTTATGTTGCCTGCTGATTTGACTTGGTTGTTTGGAAACTTTATTTATAGTGTTTTTTATCTTTCATTTGTGAAAATTTTAATTATGAACTGCCAAAAAGTGCGTGTGCTGTAAGAGGGTTTTGGAATTAAAAAAGTATCATCCTGTATGTGTTCTAAGCTTGCTGTCATGAATACTGCCCTCTGACCTCTGTATGACCCGATGGAAATTAAAATAAATGATTTTTATCCTAGAAAATCACATTAATATTGGCTACAGATATATCCATATCAATAGCCACTATTAAAACAATATTTTTGCAATTTTTGAAACTGAAATGGCTATTAGAGTTACAATTGTTGGGATAAAGAAGATAGATATCTATAGGGATTGAAAAGACCGAAACCTGTAAACATTAATATAGGAAATGTTTACAGTGTTAACATTCATCTGGACAGAATTTTCCATGTCTTACAATAAATCATGTCTTATTGTGTAAGTGCCTGGCCTCTATTTTTCAACGCAGTATTTTCAAATATGAAATGTGATCATAAGGAAAAAGATGTTTGTATCTGTAGTTCATTTCAATCAAAACTGATTAAAAGAAGTAAAAAGCAAAGCCTTAAGCAGACAAAATAACTCTTCCTTGATGTTTCTCTGACATGTTTTTGTGAGGGTGGGGAAGAATATCTCCAAGTTCTATGAGACTTTGCAAGGGAAACATATTAAAATATCTGCAAAGAAATGCTGATATTGTACCTTTCTACTGTACTACTGCTGTCTTTTGGTAGCAGATATATATTGATAAGATAAACTGCTACATAAAGGAAACAAATGTTTGTTTGGACTGTTTGGACTGAGTGTGTGCTGTACGCATACCACAACATTAACACCATGATATGGGCGGCAGAGGTCAAAGGAATAGAGGGTTCAAAGTGGCTACCAAAGTAACATGGAAGAAATACACCAGGGCTACTGAGCTCACACTGGCTAAATTTTCATTTCAGAAGCTGGAAGACAGTTTTGGGTTTCTCCCCCCCCTTTTTTTTTTTCTTTAACTCTACATGAGGATATGCCGCTATCTACCATCAAAGTAAGGATACTTCTCTAAGGTAGACTTTTGATCTTTGTGAGGATGACCATTTTCAGACAGTACTTACCAGCAAAATGAGTAGTGCATAAACAGTGCCTAAGGCTGTTTCTTAGAACTCACTAATAACTTTAGACGTCTCATAGATTTGCTGCTGAAAACAATCTCTAATTCACATATGTGGGCACATATTCCTTTAATTTTCTTACAGATACTGAAGTGTTTAGACAGTGTGACCCAATTATAAGTTGCACTTCTGCCATCCTTCTGTTATGTTGGTAAACAGTAGAACTGCTTGGAGGGTCTGAAATAACATTTCTAGAAAAAAGAGAAACTATTTATAAATACGGTCAAGATGACCTGCTTTTTTGGTAAAGGGTTATACAGCTTTTCACCTAACTTGCATATATGTTTACCACGGCTGATGTGTAATCTTGTTTATGAGCAATTTTGAGTACATATACTCACAAATTCTTCTGGTAGGGGACCCATGTGTACATGGAGGTTTTCTGCTTAAGTATTTTGGATTTTCATAGAATCGTAGAATCATTAAGGTCAGAAAAGACCTCTAAGATCATCAAGTCCAACCATCAACCCAACACAACCCTGCCTGCTAAACCATCTCCCAAAAATTTGGTTTTATTTCTTTCTTATTTTTAATCAAAATGTGTTCACAGGCCTGACTTTTTTTCACTCGGATCCTTCTATTATGGTTGTTCCTCCATGTGTTAACTGAGGAGCAAGGACATTCAGCTATTTTAGCACTTCAGCCAGAGGATGATGAAAAGTGTGTATAGATGTACAGAGACAGCCTCCTAAAGAAAGGGAAGAAAAAGGTATCTTGCCACACTGTAGTATTGTTTTCTTTACCTTCTTTTGAAAATTCATTTGCCAACTTAGCAGTACCATGAAAAACCAAGAAGTGAGAAATAGAAGTAGCTGTTACAAGGGGAGCTTATGACAAAATTTGAGGATTCAGAAATAGCCGTAGTTTTCTCATAATATATTGAAATCCTAAAATATTTATTTCATGGCTAATCACAGATGTCTTCTGCAGCCCTGCCTAGCATGTGTAGGCAGTGTTTTGTTGATATTACACTTGTTAAACAGTAAAAAAACCCTAACAAAACACAATGGTTTGGGTATATATTTAGTATTATGTTTGATTTTGGATACTGACTTTAGACCTGAGGGCTTTTTCCACAAATAAGCTAACATTTTTATTTACTTCTGCACCTAATATACCAGGGAGCAGGTGCATTTCCCAAAATATATTTCTATATGCAGCTTCTGAAAGGCTGTTTACTAAATACTTCTTACCTAAGATTTGGAATACTGGCTAGCTGTTGTTGCCGGGAAAGCATTGTGTTCTGGTTTTAGTTAAAACAGAACCGATTCTCTTTTAGTGAATCTTCCTTAGAGCTAAATTCTAAATAACTACATTGTTATAAAATTTGCTGCATATTTTACAGACAGTGTCCGCTCCAAGGCTGATAACACCTAATGTTTATAGTTATACTTAGCTAACAGTAGGACAGCAATGCAGAAAAAGGCCTTTGTTTATAATTGTTACTATATCAGCCAAGGTCACCAATAGACCTCATATGTCCTGCAAGGGTGGAGTCGTAAAGGGTCGCACTTGCAGGGAGGGGCAGACAGAACAGGTGACACGATATTGACCAACGCAGTATTCCATGCTGTACACGTCATACTTTAAAGCTGCAGGATCACAAGGGTCTCGCTTTCATTGTCCATGCCTGGCTTCTGCAGAGAACCCTGCTTGTTGTTCTGCCTGAGATCCTCATTCAGATTCTGATCTGTGCATTCCTGAGTCCAGTTCCTGTTTACTGCTGATT
>Ga0181612_166649_pt1 | contig 31133 bp, 21 predicted proteins | sample HoacroProtozoa21_FD_119630 | JGI IMG/M metagenome (GOLD analysis project Ga0181612, IMG submission 119630) | Hoatzin crop microbial communities from Cojedes, Venezuel. Combined Assembly of Gp0051906, Gp0051904, Gp0051908 | reverse complement strand
TTCCTTTCCTTTCCTTTCCTTTCCTTTCCTTTCCTTTCCTTTCCTTTCCTTTCCTTCCCTTCCCTTCCCTTCCCTTCCCTTCCCTTTCCTTTCCCTCTTTCCTCATGGATCATTAGAGCTACAATCTCTAACATATTTGTACATACAATTAATGAACAGAGATGAATTCTTGTTCCTCCCACTACTCCTAAGTTTGGCTCAGATCAACTGTTAAGCAGTGCTGGGCAAATCCGACCGAAGTGATACATGACCGTTCGTTTGACGTTTGAGATAAATATGATTACAGCCTTGCTTTTGTTTTTGGCTGTCATTCCTTAAAAGGAGTTTATTGGCAGCGAAGTCTGTGGGAGCTGCACATTTCCAGCAGCCATGGGATTTCCACGGAGGAAGAATTTCGCATTCACAATCGAGAGTGTTTGCATCAGGAATGTTTTTTTCCCGCAATGATTGCACTCCATCAGAACACAAGACAGCCCTGGGGGACCTCAATGTCCAGTCAAAACAGCTCATATTTCACATTTCAATGGGTGGACACTCAAAACAGCGTTACCAGCAAACTGCAAAAGTTCTTTTAGCTGGTATAAGAGTAATTTCCCTGTTTGGTAGGAAAAGGTAGAAAGATTCTTCCGTGCTTTGGGGTCAGAGAGACAGAAAGCCCAGAGCTGATGCAGGGAAAGAGTATCAATAAGAGAAATTAAAGTGGTTTCTCATTACACATGAGGCTTCATGGGAAATGTGCACCAATGTCTGTGTAGAGGAGGTTGGCTGGTCTTGCATGGGAGCTGTGGGGGGCTCTCTGAGCTTGACGCTCTTTCGAGTTTCTTGTATTTGTTGGGAATTTTGTGCCCGTCTGAGTCACATTGCTGCAATTTGTTGAATAGACAATTGATTTAAGAAGTTTGAGCCTGGGATTTCTGAGTGTTTTGTGCAGCATCATGGCAAGGTTCACCTACAACCCACTCTTCACAATGTCCTATTTTATTCTGTAATTCCTGTGTTAAGAAGTAAAATCCTTACTTGTGCCCTCTTCCAGGCTTGCTAATGGCATTTGTGAAGCTATAAATAGGCACATTTAGGAGAGAGAAATAGAGATGCACCTTTAAAGTCCATTGACATATTTTCGACCATGAGAGCTTTCAATGAAGGACAGAATGGAAAAATAGCAGATATTTTGCTTTAAAAAAATAGAAACTGTCCTTCCTAAATAGGGACAGTTGGTATCTGAATCTCCTTCTTTCCTACAGAAGCACATCCCAGTCTTTGCTTTCAGATCCATTTCGTATTAAAAATAGCATATGGAAAATTTTTCTCCCAGAGTTTCATGCCAGCTGACTGCTCGGCAGACTGGGCTATTGCTTTCAAGTGACGGATTTAGAGCAAGTCTCAACTAGAGAGCGCTAAGTGACGGCGTCATCGGTCTCCTTGTCACATCCAGGTAAAGCAACATGATAACCGAAAGGGGAAGAGCTGTGACCGGCTCAGCCTGAGTCTAATGGGTGAGCAGACCTGCTGCGCTCAGCAGCGTACAGCAAAGAAAAGAGCCGAGCAGGTAAAGTTTTGAGCAATGTTCAATCTTGTTCAAGGACAGGCTGAAATGCAAAGCATAAAGTCAACAGGTTCACGCCCAGCTGAGCTCAGCTTCGTATCAGAGTCTTGCAAAGAGCTAGGCTGGGCCAACCCAAAATCCTGAGATGCAAATGTCTCTGAGCCCTGGAGCTGCTGAACCTCAGGTGTAAAGTGTGGCTAATTCGCATGATTTAAGTAGCGAGTCTTGCAACATGTAGTACCCACCTTAAAGCTGCAGCTCTTGGATGTGATGAGAACCCCTGCTTGTATTCAACTTAATTTTTCAAGTCAATGCCTGTCTTTCATGTTTACAGAACAAAACTTGATGCCACGATGTCAGGTGATGAAGAACAACCCAAAAGTTCAGGTTTCCTTTAGAATCTCATTTTGCCTCCTCTTTTCGAGGGTTTAGGCAATAATTCAGCTGCATTACAGTTCTGTCTGCAAGATCATTGCAAACAAGTGGTAGGAAACACCATGAGAGGACAACCCTGTGGCTAAAGTAAATAGGTGTAGCCCCTGCATGCCTGGAACTGAGATATGGAGAAGGCAGAGAGGACTGCATAGTCATGTGTTTCTCTGCCCTGTCCCCTGTAGCACAGCCAGTCCATCCCCCGCCTGGTGCAGACACCTCTCCTCCCACTGTCAGTGAGGGGTGAGGAGCTGGGGGCCAGGCGGGCTCCTCTCCTGGCTCCTGCGTTCACGCTCCCGCAGGGCAGCTCTTGGACTAACAGCCTGTTGCTGCCTGTCCCGCAGCACCATAATCAGCGGGCTGGAAAAAACGGCCGTGAAATCAGCTGAAAGGGCCGCAGCACAACTGTCCACCAGCAAACCCTCTCCAGTGCTGACAAAATGTGGTCTGCTGAAGCATTTATATCATCCTGCTTTGGAGCAAGGTTTTCTTACTAGTGCGGAGCTCAAGGGTCTGTGTCAGGTACCGTTACACTGCTAAATGGCTTCTACTAATAAGAGAGCATCTCATGGCACTGCCGTTATGCTGGCAGGGATCAGGCTGCTGCTTTTTTTTTGGGAGGGAGCTGCAGGAGCCCCCCTTCCGAGCATCCCTGCCGGGGCAAGCGGCCAGCACTGCCCCTACCTCCTGGGGCAGCAGCCGCTGAACTGAGCCCAGGCGCTTCGCGGGGCAGGTCGCGGCGATAATACGCGACTATTGACTCAGCTGCTCGCACCTCTTTTCCCAGCAAATTAATCTGCGTTTGGGTTTCTTTCTTCTCAAGAGGAGAGGGAGCTGTTGGAGCTGGGGGGATGAGAGAAGGAAGAATAGTGGTGCTGTGTTTAATGCAAACTTTGGCCAGATTAAGTGCTGTGGGCATTGCCCAGCACAGCCCCTGCAGTATTGAAACGCTGGATTTTTCAAAATGCACTTTCTTTTGCTCCTTTCGACTCGTTTCACCTTGCTTTTAATTTTAGTGCACTCTCCTTCTTTGCAGCACCAGTCAGAGACTATTTCCAGGGAGTGGGGCATTTCTTCTTCCGCCCACTAAAGGCTTAACTATCATTAACGGGAGAGCTCTAGGTCAGTCACACGTATCACTATTTATGCCCAAACACAAGAGCAGCCGTGATAAGTGATTTACGTGGTTAATCTGGGAGCCCCCAAATCCCAATGTACACGTATTTTTCAAAGGTATCCCAGGCTGCAAATAATAGAATGGAATTATGAAAACCAGGTTGATTTTCACAGTGAGATTTTAGTGGCAATTTTTTTGCCAGTGCATTCTGGTGTACGAACAGCAGCTGTTTCATTTCCGATCAACAGAGGACAGTATTCTTATATTCAGAGACAACAATACATCTTCATCACACAGCAGCAGGCTACAGCACAAATGTAACACCATGCACTGAAAAGCTGAAGAGAAATTAAGGCATTTATCTTACACTTCTCCCTGGGTAAAATCCATCCCATCACAATTTGGATGATGGAAACTGGACAAAAGGGTGCCAAGTCTTGTAAAATCTGATTTACTCAAAAAACCGTCACAAGATTTGGGATTACCATAAGATCTCATAATTTCTCCAGTTAATAAAACACTCATCAGAAGGGACTGCTATAATGCAGCCAGAGATCTGGCAATGACCACTCATTTAATAGGGCAACATACACCAGTTCTTTCGATAAATAGCAGAATTCAAAGTAGTGTCCCAGTTATTTACAGTTCTCCATTAATGAAAAGCCATCTACAGCCTGGTGGACTTTACTTCAGTAAGTAATGTGATGTGGAGAAAACTTGTTGAACTGAATTCCTGGAAGTTTTTAGAGATTTCCGAGCAGAATGGCCCTTTGCAGAGGATCCCCGTATCTCTGGTATTAATACATCCAGGAGGAAATTTCTTTCAATAGCAGATTTTTTTGCCCCCGTATGTGGGGCTGTGTGGGGATGCTCCTGGATCTGAGCCACCAGAGCCTCTGTGCTGCAGGTGGCTGTTCTGCAAGAGGGACAGAGGAGCACAGGGTTAGGGTGGGATGGTTCTCTGGGCAGAAAATGTGCAGATGCTTTTCCAGGCCATAGGCTCAAATAACAAAAAAAATGAGGAGTTAGGCTGAACCCAGGATGGGTGGGAGTAAATTCCTTTCCTCTAAGGCCCCGTAGGATTCCCTGTATCAAGTTTCGTAACTCCTGGATTTGAGCTGGAAGGGAGGAGCTCACAAAACTCACTCTCCTTATTTATTTGCGGGGTCTTTTGCCCCCACAAATTTCGGCTCTCCCAATCTATCTAGCTCACCAAGCTCCTGCAGGGCTGGTTCAGCTGACAAGTGTCCGACAAAACATCAGCCCTTGCCAGCCAGCGGTAGGGAACTAAATTAAGCTACTTGGGATGGATTTGTACTTTTAAACAAAGTTCAGCTGAAATCAGCATTTCTTGTCTTTTAAGATATAAATACATTGACTTATTTGCTAGGACCATGTCCATGCCCATACTGGAGCTCCTGGACCTATTCCTGAGCAGCGGAACTGAACTTCTGCTTCTCATCTGATGATGATAGCAAAAACTTTTAGATAAGCTTCAGGACTTTGGGCTGAATACCTGACCCAGTGGGGTGGCTCGCTCATCACAGCTTAGTGAGTGGGGAAGTATCGTGTCCTCGGCTCTGCTCTGTGGGAACTCCTGGCAGGAACAGCTTTGGGCAGCATTTTCCAAGCAGGGATTAGATTTAGTTTATAAATTAGTTCCTAAGCTAAGGGCCAGGATCATTGAAAGAGGAATCTGCCCTGGGGAGGCCTGTCTGTGTCCAGATTCCTTGTACACTTCTAGATGTTGCTTACTCACATTGTGACTGTGGGTTTGACATAAAATACATGGCCTGAGCCCAGTGGAGTTAAAGCTTAATGGGTTTACCCAAATTTCCTCTCTGCTGAAGAGGAAGCAAAAAACGGCCTTAGCCATGCTCCTCCAACAACAACGTTCCTAATGTGTTCTTCAGACTTTGCAGCCATTTATCTCACGGCATTGCAGTGCTCTCAATTCCCCAGGAAGGTCTCCCTGTTCATCGTCTTCCAGGGTTCACTTGCTCCTTGAAAAGTTCAGCACGGGACCATCCCGAGTGCATTCCAGCATCCCGGCTCTGGATGAATACCTGCCCCCCATCTCCCACTGAGCCGCTGTCCCTCCTCACCCTAAAGGGCTGATGATAAATTGCTCCTCCTAGCAGCGGCAATTTCATGGTTCGTTGGGCACAACCACTCTGCATTTTCACCCTCTCGATAATGAAGCTATTACCTGACAATGAGGAACAGATTGCATCTACGCCAGCATCCCTGGACAATGGGCCGGGCACCTCCGGCATCTCCCACGCTGGGGACCGAGGGAGGGGATATTTTGAAGGGGGAGAGGAGGACAGGTAATCCCAGGTATTTTAGCACCGTTTTGTCTGTCCCTTTATCTGCTGCTGAGGGAAATCACTTCCCTGGCTTCAGCTGGGGCTGGGCTGGAATGAGCTGGGATTTTAGCTCTGGCATTTTCCATTTCTTTTATCTCACCTCTCACATTCCAGGATCAGTTCCTCCTCTCATCCTCCTCCTCTATGATTTACAACAGCCACAGGCTTTGGCAGCTGGTAAAAGGCCTAGGACACCTGAGGACCCCACAATCTTTGTCTTTCCCAAATGCTCCCTTTTCTCCCACTCCAACCCATAAGATAAGGATCCATCTCCACTGTGCAGCAGGGAAACTGAGGCACACTTAGCTGTGCCTAACAGCTTCGAGGCATGCACCACAACAACCCAGCCATCCTGCTCATAGTCAGCCGAGTTGCAGCGTGGACCACGTTTATGGCTGCCCGTGGAGAACCCACATTCTCCATGTATCCATGGGCATAGAAAGCATCCACAGAAAATCAAGGACTAAAATGCAGCTCTCTGATTAATGAAGTCTGAATTAATCTCTTAAACTTTAGGCAGTAGTAGCTGTGGCAAGGGAAGTAAAATATTTTTCATTCCATAGCATAATTTGGGCTCCTTTACTGCCCTCGCCTTCTACCTTTGCTCGCAAACCTAGCTCTGGTGAAATCTGTGGTGGCCATAACATGAATTTTACATGAGATGTATAAAAATTTTCTGAGGTGACTGTGACACAGCAAGACTTACAAGTTTTTGAAGTGTAAAGATGGTCTATTTAAGACAGCAAATACTGATACGCAGATTAGTTTGTTAGAAGCAAGGTCTGGATACCGGATTACTTCGCAAAAGAAGACAGGTCTGTGTACATACTAAAAATTGTTCTAGACCTTCCACAGTAGAGCAATATATTACATCTTTCTGACTCCATCTGTTTTATGGATTTGCTGCTCCTTTGCTCTTTATTTAAGCTTCTGACACTGAAATGATTTTGTGCTCTTTGGCTTTTCCAGCCAACCATACCATGTCTTAACATTATCCATGGTAAATAAAATAATAGTTGTAATTAAAAATAAACAGGGCAAGGAATGAGATACCAAGTCTGATGTGCCACCGAATCACTTAACAGAGGTAAAATATTGCTGTATCTTATGGAAAGTTTAATCAGGCAAAGAATTTCATGCAGTTGTCTCCCTTTAACCTTCCCACCCCCTTCTTTTCCCCCCCAAAAAAAAACCCTTGAAGTGAAATATTTATGATTTTAATAAATTAAAGAACATGGTTAATTAGCTCCAGCATCAACACCCACAAGGCTGTTAAAGTGACTGAGAAGGCTGGAGCTGAATATTGCTCCAGCCAGTGAAGCAGCGAAACTTTCGGCTCATAAGACGATTCACACCCGCTGTCCTTGGGGGTGTTCAGAGAGCAGCTCCTCCCCAAGATGATGCGGGGAGACACAGACGCCGTCCCTGGCTGGGTGAGAGTGGGTTAATGCACTGGGGATTTGATCAAGCACTGCTGTGAATGCATACATGTTTAGCACCTAAATGAGCTTTACAGGGAGCAATCCTGCTTCGAAGTGACTGGTCTTATCATCACACCCATGGATACAGACCCATCTTGCCCTTCCGCCAGGGACCAGTTCCATTCTTGACTATACAGTGATGGTTTTATCCAGTCGAAGTACACCCTAGACTTTAGCAACAGAATTTCAATAGACCAAAGGAAATTCATATTTTCTAATTTGAGCGGTGAAATCTACAAAAAATCTTACCACATTTATGCAGAGGTGGTATTTTTTCCCTGTGCACCCTTGCACCAGACAAAACAGATCAAATGGCAAATTCCTTGCACTCATCGTCTCCGTGCTGAGGTGACAGACATTGTTAATTGAGGGTGTCAAAATAATTTACTGCAAGTAATTAAATAAAATGGCAGGTTCCACAGCCTGCTGAATTTTGATCTAAAGTCCGTAATCGGGGCTATAATTTAAAAGCACCTGACAGAAGCTTTAATTAGAGAACAAAATCGTGAGTAGCCAGTAAAGCTCTGTGATGGATGGTGGAAAGTGGGGGGAGATACCTGCTTGTGTCTCTTCTGCAAGATCTCAAACAGCTGGCTGATACACTATCACACGCCAACACAGGCTGCTCTTACTTGAGAAGCAGAGCTCGTGCCCCAGGTGGTGTGAGCCCATGCCCAGAGCCGTGAGCGGGTGGCCCCACCTCTGGGTCTTCCTGTCAAGAAAATTGTTCCAGCCTTAGCTCATGGCCCTTGGTTTTCCCTTGGACCACCAATTATCTGAGAAAGGGATATCACTGGCTGCTGATAGAGCATGACAGCATTTGCTAGTGGGCTCCCAGCTGGTAGAAGTATGAATTTTGTCACAGCACAGCTGCAGTCAGTGTTTGTAATGGTTTTTCAGAGGGCTGAAAACCCGGGGCTGGTGGTACATCAAGTTAACCTGGTTGGGTTTGCATTTGAAAACAAACGGATAGGTCAGCCCCTTTTGGTTGTGCTCCCCAGGCATTTCTTGCTTCCTAAATGGTTCTCCTGGGCACCCTAAGTTGTGCAGGCTGAAAAACAGTTGTTAGGTGTCCAGAGCTGGGACCTCCCAACATGCAAAGACACAACATATGGTTTATTCTTCATGACAGTCTTGGCACCAGGGGGTCACCTCCCATGTTGCTTTCTAATTCCCAGATACAGCTCTGCAGCCTCCCTCTTGGGGAAAAAGGAGGGGAGGGAGGAAGGAAAGTTCATGGTTTAACTTTTTGGTAAGTTATCAAATATACCACTGAATTATGTCCTTACTAGGGGTTGTCAAGACTGGTTATGTCAATGCGGAGTTGCAATTGCAGGCCACTACTCTGGAGAATATGTCATCAGGGAGATGTATATGTTGCATTTGCATTTGGTGATACCTCTTGGTTCATCCAGTGTGTGTAGGTTGGATCTAGCCAAGTCTGAGTTATTCTGATAAAATAACTGATAATATATCCCATGTATGACCTGTAGAGTGGTGGCACTCATTCTCCTTTTGCACTCAGCTTGCATCCGGATGAAAGAAACCAGTGAGCACAAGAGCACAATTCAGTCCAAACACTGGAAAGGAGAAAAAGTATAATGCATTTTGCAAAGGGACAAAGGAAATGCAAGGAGACCCTGCTGTTTCTGCACCTCGTATCAGGATCAACACTTGTATAAAGGCAGCTGAGATGTTCAAAGTTCAGTGTAAAATCGTGATGTGTCCCAAACATCAAGCAAGGGAGTCCAAATACAAGACTGAGACACCTTTTGGCAGGATGAATAATCCTGTGCTTTCTTGACTAAACTGCTCCTGTTGCCTGAGTGAAGTTATTTAAGGCTCACTGGAATGCCTCTGTATTTCACAGCAGTGTGAACACTGCACCAAAGACAGTGTTACCGCATGGTCATTATTAGTTTAGTGCATATGGAGCCCCCTAATTTCTCTGTTCCTGGCTTGCACATTCAATGGAAGGATGATCTCTTTGCCAAAGGCAAAATCAGGAGGAGACAGGAGCCTGAAAACCAGCTGATACACTCCTTTGCAATTTCAGCTCTTCTTTCTTGGTATCAGCTGGGAAAGGGGTTGAAAGAGAGATCCTGGCAGCCCTGGCCAGTGCATTTTACATACATCAGTGGAACAAAAATATTGCTTCAGCAGTTATATTGATGTTATTAAAACAGAGTTCAAAGAATAGTGCCAATCTTCAGTTACCAAAACTATTAAGCACTAAACCATCCAGCTTGAAGGATAATGGGGGGCCACTCAAAGAGGGAGCCTATGCCAGAACTGGAAGTGCAACAAGTCTCTGGTTGCTGGTGAGGCTGGGAGAGGCGGTTTCCCTACAAAACCTCTGCTATTGCTCGCAAGAGAAAACGTTTCAGCAGAGAATGGAGATCCAGTATAACAATCATTTTTCATTAGTGTTATGTCTGTGAATTTCTTTCCTTTAATATGGCCGGTATACAGAGAAACCTCATCAGTCCTAATTCACTTTGCAAAAAGGAGGACAAAGGAGGTAAATCCACACTTTTCCATGGTTTCAGTCTGATTCAGCTCAAGATGAGATCAACGAAAATAGATGGACACTCTTGTGCCTATCTTTGGGACCCTTCAGAAATTATACAAGGAAGGAGCGTTTCTGTGCTCTCCAGGCCCTCAGGAATATAGTGGTGACTATTTTGATGGAGTGCGGCAAGTGCAGTGTGATAATAGGTAATAATTTTAAAAGATGAGGAAAAAACATTCATGCTGAGTCTTATTTCAGCTTAGTGATGTTTAATGAATTGGCAAAGCCCTGCTTAGGAAAAAAAAAAGCAGCAAGCTTTATGCATCTGAATTGCGATGATTAATAATTCTCCACAGTTAGGATGCCAGAGTAAACATAATTAACTCTTTTCTTTTTAACCAATTGACTTTAGTTTTCCGTGGCCAATAAAGTTTGAAGAATTTTCTTTGGATTCGGTTACATGATCATTGCCTGGGAGGGATGACAGTCCACCGTATATCCACAGAGTGGACAAAGTAAATGGCCTAGAAAGCTCAAAAATGTGTTTTTCACATCAGTAAAGAGGGAGCTTTTTAATGATGATGTAGCAATGTCAAGCATCATAAACAGTCCTTGGAGAAACATACTTTAACTACTCAGACTTGCATGGACATGGAGACAGGGAGCTGTGTATTCTGTGTTGACTTGAAACATTACTGTGTGCCTAACATGCAATGGCAGTGCTGGAGACAAAAAAACAAAATGAAGGACAAATCCATTCTGACACCATTTTAAAAATAAGATCTCAACTAGTTTCAAATATTTAACATCTTCTGACATTTTGGAGGCTTTTTCTAATTCTCCAAAGCCTTAAAAGCACTTTTCCTCTCAGAGACCTATTCCGATTTCCATTCAGATGCCACTTCTATTATTTAAGAGTCCTACTAAAGATGCCAAAAATGTTAATCAAGCCGTGACTCATGCCAAATAGCTCAAGTGATTTGTATTATATTTGGAGACTGAGAATTAACCAACCATTCAACTCAATGCAAAAAGAATGTTTCATGTTTAGCATTAATGTTTAATGCTTTAAAACAAAAATCTTGTTGTTTTTGTTGAGGCCTTGTGTAAGGTTCAAGGTGGAACCGTGTGAAAATAGCTATCTGCATCTGTTGACCTACTCTCATTCCTGCAAACACTGAGCTTTTCTCAGTTTTTCTCCTCTCTAATATCTTTCTCCTGGCAGAGACGGCCGTGTGGGCTCTCCAAATTCAGGCCAGGCATGATGCAGGGACTTCTTTAAAAATGAGTGGCTTAGGACAACTCTGGTGAGCTTGCTGGTCATACTGTTAGGAAATGGGCAGCAGCCTCCACATAGTAGGTGGCTAAGAGCAGAAGGTCACAGTCACATCTGGAAAAGGCACATCTGGATCTGCGACAGGAGGTCCCTCTATTTACACAGATGGCTGTAGACAAACCTGTCGATGCTGTCATCTGGGCTAGATATGTTTCTCCTGTGCCTGGAAGCCACATGGCCATGTTAGGATCGTGCTATGCCCAAGCCAATATAGTGATGCAACTGCACAACTGGTAGTGTCTTCCGACCCTCAGGAGGTCTGTACTGCTCCCTCAGAAAGATGGCTGGAAGGGTGGTTAAAAACACCGAAGTGTTAGAGAAAAATTTGGAAATTTCCCTCCTAAAGAGCACTAACAGACTTTGGTTTGGACGTATGCTGACACAATCCAACACTTTCAAGAGAACTCAAATGACACATTGCTTTTACCACGCAGTATTTCATTTTCCTACCCTACACGGCACAAGCAGGATGCTATTCACTTGCATCATGTCGCATATTAGAAGTCCTGACTGTCCGTGTAAAAGCACTCTGGATGCTGCAATTATCGCCCCCCGCCCTTAGCATCCAAAACAAATGACATCTCATGTTAACAAGAGGTACTGAAAAGCCCAACCTTTAGAGATTCAGCACAGCCTGGCAGCAGGCAGAATATCTACTTGAGAACAACTACTGGGCACTGATCCACATTTAACATATGCAAGGCTTTATTTTTTGCCTCCCTTTGCTCCTGTTCCTTTCTCCCCACATTATTTTTAATGCATGGCGGAGGTGTAGGGGAATTACAGGAATTGTGGCAGCCTTAATTTAAATGCTGGGAGCTGATGGAAATGCAGTTCATACCTATAGGAGCTCTTAAAACCTGCAGCAATGCATGGATTCCCTGGAGCAAGGTGAAACCAAAGGGACTTGTTTCCTTTTAGCCCATTGCTTACTCCCACATCGCAGTACAAGCTCACGTATCTTGTTGTAACTTCAACATTGAAATACTGATGTAGTCATGGGATCCATCTACATTTGAACTGTAGAGTCTCCTGGAAAGGTGGTTGCTCCTGGCTGTCCTTTCCTGCAAGTGAACAGGACTGTTTAGGGAGATTTTGAAAGACATCCACTTCTTCAAAAGTTGTGTCAGTCTTGGAAGGATTTTTTAAAGGAAGCGAAAGAAAAAAAGAATTAAAACCAACTCTAGTTACTGACCAGGGTCTCCATTAAGCCATGACTTGGAAATATTACATACATGTATACATATTCCACTGCATTGCACAAACAAATCTAAGAGTGAAGAGATCTCAGATCTCTCCAACTCGATGTAAGAATTGAGCCCTAAGCCTATCATATGACAGGGTCTTTATTTACCCATCCAATTTGTAGGATCCCTGGATGACGTGGATGGCTTTGCATAACGACTCTTTGTAGGCTATGGCAACCCATTCACATGTGGCCTTGATGCTAAGCAACTCTGCACTCCTGAGAGTGAGTTCACTCCTGGGCTTGAGCCATGGCTGTTCTTCCCCCGGGACAAAGCTGTATGAGCAGACAGTTCCTTCAAACAGACTTCCTCATTGTGCTACGCAACTGCATTCGTGGCAAGGGAAATGCTGGTGACTTGGAACCTTTTTTTTCCAAGAAAAACACTAATTTAAGTTCATTGGCTTGGAATTAACTCAGGTTATGAAGGTTGGAGCAAAGCAAAGATCAGAATTAACAGAAAATCGTTGACAAGGGGTGATTCCTGCTGAAAGAAACTAAACCTTTGAACTCTCAGAAACTTTGAAATTTAATCTACGATAATCTAGGCCAGGGTTGGCAGCAAAAAGGTATTCCAGACCTTCAACAATGGTTTTTCCATGAGCTTACAAGGAATTCATTGTCCAATAAGCACTATTATGCATTCAAACAAGGATTACTCTTCCAAGCCTAAAACATATTGTTCTGCTGTTATATGCACTTTCTGTTCATGAAGTCATGGCAAGGTGCTGAGGCTTCAGACTAACAGCAAACACTGGCTATGATGTGATATTTCCACTTGGCTCCCCTCCCAATGGCTCCTGCTAGAGCCATTGTTCTCAATCATGGCCATCCATAAAAAGTGACAACAGCAAAGCACCTACTTCCCAAGTCGTTTGCGAAGTCCTACACGTTTGGCATCTGTAACTCAAAATGGCAAAATGGTGCTCCCCAAACACTCCCAAATTCTTCAGAATTGTTGTGACCCTTTTACCAGAAGAATTTTTCCCATGACTACAACTCTGATAGCAATTATTGCTCTTTGCTTCAGCCTGGGATATGTCAAAATGTTTGGAGTGGTTGGGAGCTTATGTTCTACCAGCCCAGCTCCTATAAAAAACCCCAGCTTATCTCTAAAGAAACTATTTAGCCATGATCCAATGTCACTTTATTCATCTTCTAAACACTCCTAACAGAAAGCAACAAAACCTACGGCTTCATCTGGCACTGGAGCAAAGTCTTCAGTATGTGTAAGCCGCCAGGGAGCTTGCCGGGCTGTGCCAGCTTTCGCCAGCTGAGCATCGTACCAGCAATGGTTTCAGTGTTCGTGGACTTCCAGCCCCCTGATGTTTGCTTCAAGTTTCAGACTGAAAGTGCAGAAGAAATTCAACACAAAACTCAGACTGTAAATTTTTCTTTTCCTCGGTCTCCAATCAGAACCATAAATCAATCCCAGATTCGCTTTGAACTTGGTCGCGCTTGCCCCAGAAAGTTCAGGAACTTTAATGATCCTTTGGGACAGAGTCAAGCCCATTTTAGAGAATTTACAAAGAAAACACGAAACGGGATGAATGTTATGTGGTTTCGCTACATGCCTTTGGCACAACTCTGGCAAACTCTGACAAGGATCTGTTTCAAGTGAAAATAAAGATAGACTGGGCATTTGACTGATGTCATTGGACAACAAGCAAACAAGCAAGCTGAAGGCATCTTAAGGGTTTATTTGGTTTCACTTTGCTCGAACTTTATCAGCATAACGGAACTGATTCTCCTTTCCTCTGCAATGATGTAAATCAGGAGTAAAGCCATACTTTAGCTGTAGTGGTTATCAGGCTCAGATAAAGCTTTTCAGATCTTTTCTCTGTGGGCTTGAAATGTCTGGCCAAACATAGTTTTGGATCCAAGTTAATAGTCTCTCTGTGAAAACACTGGAGAGACCCAAAGGCATCTGTATTACTCTGCCATGCTGGGACAGAGAAGGTTTTTAAATACAGTTTTGCTGTATAAATAGGATCTGCTGTCACTTCTCAGGTGATTCTCACTCCTTTCAACCAGAGAAAACCGTACAAATCAAAGTAAAAAGGTGCCCCACAGTGAGGTGAGTGTGCTACTCCCAGATCTGTCCTTCAAAAAGTGGCTGAAGTTTCTTCTAAAATTCTCAATGTAGCTAACCATTTTATATTAATGTTGAGACAAAACAAGAGATAGAATGTGTTTTTTGTGGTTTATAAATACACTCTATGTCCAAAAATCTTACAGCATGTTTAAAAGAGGCTTGCCAAGTGTTCATAGCACTTATCTTAAAATGTGCCTTCAGACTTTACAAAAATTCTTGAATTATACAAACACATACATACATTTATACATTTCCAAGTCAGGTGGGACTTTAAAATAATCTTGTCTAACCTCGTTTTATTGTTGGATGACTTTTAGATTTGTTTTTCTTTCTTTAAGCTCAAGTATCCCGGAATTCTGCATAGAAGGGCTGTACTGAAATGGTCGTCTTGGTATCCGAGTGTGGATATTGTTAGTGAGTGGGGTTATACCTCTAATTTCTGATTTGCCTTAAGCATTCATACCTAGAAGTGTTAATAAGTGTTCATATAACAGTACTCAGTAACTAGCCCAAGTTTCTGGAACCCTTTACGAACCACGAAGCTCGTGACATGACTCCCTGGCTCATAGCATAAAGCAGATTATTCCCCTTTACAATGTCAGAGGGCGTATTTAAGAGTAGCTACCGTAGCATTATTCACAAATGAAGTGACAGAAAACCCAGATCATCAGAATTCACATCTTTACAATGTCTAAACCTATAAACCCAGGGGTGGTGTACCTGCCTATCACCCTAATATTCAAACTTTATTCAAATTATATCAGTAACAACAGTGATGTCTCTGGTGGATTCAGCAGAAATTCTCACTTCCTGTATCTGTGGGTAAATATTGTGCTTTGGGTGATTTGTTTGATTGATTTATTAATTATGCAGCTTTCATCTGCTCATTTTTAGCTTTGTACGTATTTGAATAGTTCGTTTTTGCAAGTTTTATTTTCTTGTTTTTCTGCATTTGTTAGCCTACCAACCTTTGGTGGTATCACCCCATAAATGACTGGTGGGAATTGGTGGATATCCTTTGATTTCAGTGGACCTATGTAGAACTCAAAGCTTATAAAAATGGTCACAAAGAGTCATGTATGAGGTAGTCAACAACTCATAAATCTACTGAGAATTGCTCATTATCACTGTTAAGGCTGGTGGGGGAGCTACACATAACAAACATTTTCTCTTAATGTGTAGTTAAGGAATACAGGTAATTTTCACCAAAATGCAATATTTCCATGTAACTTTTTCCTCTGAAGAGGAGAACGGATTTTCACTGAAAAAGGAGTTTAAAGGAATCAGTCTGTCCTTAAATTTAATACGAGGAAATTAAGCCCTGAATCTGAAGATCTCTGAGTAACTTTGCTTGTGCGAATATTTCCACTGATTTCAACAAAGATCTTCACACAGGAGAATTACTCAAGTAGATAATTGCTCACAAGATTGGGCAATCTAGGTTAGTTAATGAAATAAGAGTACTACATCATTTTCTAATCTATATTGTTCTTTTTGACTGTCAATGTGCTGGCTATATTTATTTTTTATAATCCTGATAAGGAAACATTCCTAAAACATTAGCAAAAAAATCCAGCTTGAGTGAAAGAACAAAGTGAAACAAACATCATTCAGCCTTTCTCCACTGTTGCTGATCTTTAAATAGCAAACTTGATCTTCTGTCAAAGCAGATTTTGGGCGGTTATGCAGCAAGTAGCTCGAGAAGATGGGATTGGAAAATCCTTCAAGGCCCTTAATCGGCAGTCTCTGCCTCTTGCTTTGAGCTCTTCCCCTGCTCTCGCCTTTGGAAGAAGTCATGCTTGAGAACGTTTAATCCACTGCAGCCCTTAGCACCGTCCCTCTGGGAGCTCTCTCATGCTTGTTATCGTATGTTCGCCATGTCAGAGGTTAGAGGGTATAGCGTACAGTGTAAGCCAATCACCGGCTCCTTGCTTGGCCAAGACTTATCTACGATCACAGTCAAAGCTGTCGGGGCAGGATCGAGAGGTAGCAAACTCCATCTATTAGCATGTAGTTTATAGATGGGGAGCAAAGTCACACACTGCCTTCTAAATATCACCAGAATTTGTTTGAAACTTTATAAGATGTTTTCCATTCCTGGGTATTGACTTTGTAAATGATACTTGCTCAAGCTTTAACAGGCGTGAGAAATTTAAATATACAACCCTCTTTGACCTGAAAAAGGAAAACAGTATATTTTAAACAATTGTACAAGGAAAGACAGTGGCAGAACTGAAAAGAAGCCTGGCTGGACCTCTAAAAGCAGTCACCTTGAAGAGAGGAAAGTTAACAACACCCATCTATTTTAAAGAACATGCTTCTAGGAGCAGAACTCTGGGTAATATGAACCACGCAGACAGGGGATAGCCCAGGGGGGGCTGTAGGAAGTTTAGATCCATTCTGAAAAGGTCGTGCTACCACACTTCATTTTTATATTGTTACAAAGGAACCTACTCCTCCACTTAAAAACTGGCCATACTTCTTTATATAGTTCCTCTCTGAAGGAAGTTTGAAATAATGATTACACTGAGTGATTTCCAGGATGTGCTGCTTGATCTCTGCTGTTGACTCTCCAGATACTGAGTTTTTCATTCTTGTTTGCCATAGGGGAAAGATGCATCTTCCAAATACACAACAAAACTTACATTGCTTTTAAGAAATACTAGGATCAGATCTTCCAAAGAAGATTTACTGAATGTTAACAACTTGCTGTGGACGGGTGCTGACGTAGAGTGTAGGACTGTTGCCTTCCCTTTAATAGTTTATCCACACAGGGCAATGGCAGAGAGTAAACACCACTGTCTTGTAGGAGAAGCCTTCATCCCCATTGCCTTTAACTTGTGATACTGTGAGACCATTGATCATGCTGTTGATAAAGCAGCTTAAGCAGTGACAAGAAATTGGCTGGGTGTACTGTTTGCAGTGAGAAATCAAGGGTTTTGGAACACTTAATGCTTGTACTTAAAACAGTGAAATTCCCTTTGATGAAGAGATCTTACAATATACGTTCTTTAAATAGACCAACAATCAAGAAAATACAACTCATTTTACAGAGAGCCAAAATGAGGGGAAAATAAACTCAGCAGTTGCTCTGTGAGTTAGTGACAAAGTCACAGCTTGAAGCTAAATAACCTGATTCTTAACGGGCTAATCTCACTGCTAATCCACATTGCTCTTTTATGTGCTGGGAAAGTTAGGGGTAAACCGAGGTTCCTACCTCTGAAACTGTGCTGCCTCCTCCTAGAAATGAGCGGTCCAGAACCTGAAATAATTTCAAATGATTTCATGGACGTCTAATTTTTTTTTGTTGCACACAATCTAAAGGCCTTAGCACACGTAACAGACAGGGAAAATATCGAAACACAGACATGAGTGTGTTGTTCTTCTGACAAGCTCTCACGTGGTCCTTCACCTTGCTGAGATAAGGAGGGAAGGAATATAACCCTACACAAACACAAACACCAAGAGTAGCTGCGATTGCTCTTCATCTGCCCTGGACCTGATCCACATCTGCTCTGAACAGCTACAGGAACAAGTACCACACATCTTAACCCAAAAATGAGCAGGCAAAGCGTCTGACTTCATATGACAGAGTCAATAGCACATTAAAATAGTGGAATTGTACTGTGAATGTATATTTCATTACCTCTGAAAATATATACTTCACCAATCATCATGAAGAGTACACAAGCTCAGCATGATTTATTCAAGCCTTTATTAACTTGTCCTACACTTAATGCTGACAGCTTCATGATTTTTTTTCAAGATTCAGTGGCTTCTTCTTGAAAAGAAGTCAAGTAGGCTCATGTGTATAACATTAACTATAGACGTATCCCAGAATTTAACCACTATTAGCTAATGACCACAGCAAGTCAATCTTCTGTTGGCAAATAAATCGGTCACCAAAACATGCTGTTTTGGAGAGATGAAAACAACTTGAAAATATTGTTTTGAGTCAAATGGAATATTTTGGAAACACCAGCATGGGTCATTTTAACATTTTAAATTCATGCATTCTGGAGAACTTGTCAGAAAAGGCAAGTTCTCTGAAACATAGCTGGAAGAAGGGTAGATCCAGTGTTTCAGAAGAAAACATGACCACAGCAAGCAAAAGCTTGCTCAAAGTGCCCCACTTAGCAACAGTCATCAATACTTTGGATGTCTGTTAACAGGGATGATTTGGGTCCCATGAGCACCACTGTGTGCTATCTTTCAATAACTTATTTCTCTTAATGAATTTCCAAAGTTTTTTTTCTGCTGAAGAAGAAAAGCAGCACTTCCTGTTAGATGAGACTTTTTCTTCCCAAAGCCTGGGGCTAAGAATCTCAAAAAAAAAATCTGAGATACAACTTCTGTCATGAATCCATATTTAGCCTCTGTTTTTTGCAAAAATGTATGTTTCAATTCCAGTTTTGGGGAAGTGCTTTATGTTTGTGAGACAGGAGCATCTTAGAGCCAGTAGTCAACAGGACTGAACAGGTGCCCAGAATCTGGGCACATGCTGAAATGCTTTGCTTCTTTCTGACCCTAAATTAGCCGGCTGACAAGCAACTATATTCAGGGTGGTCTTAAATCTCTTACTAGGAGCTGGTTTAAATCAGAGGGAGGGATGAGGCTGGGGAACATAAATGTTCTCTGGGGCCCATTTTGGTTTTTATGAGGTAAATATTCCAGCCAGAAGAAAAGGGCTGAGATCAAGCCAGTCATCTTCCAGGTGAGACTCCATCCTTTAAAACCCTTCTGTGAGGGCCCTTAATAACTTTGCCATGTGTAAACATGCCTGATACTTTTCTTATGAGCTCAGAGTGACAATCAGAGCAAGAAGAGAGCAGCAGCGCAAAGCTTTTTGACGTCAGTTCTTCTAAGCCTAAGCAGTTGATAACCATGACACTCCAGAAACTGGGTATCACATATCATTAGAGAGCCATGAGAAGCAGCACGATAGGTTTCAGAGCTACCTCACCCCACTATTACAGCGACGAGCTCTTAGTTTACCCAGCATTTTTTTCATGGTCTGTAATGACCGAAGCACAATTTAACCCCTTAACCTCCCAGCACATGGGTCACATTTCAGTCCAATAGAGGACACACACCAAGTGGCTCGTGTTTATTTTCCAATTGTCATTTTCAGTTTACCTTGAAGAACCTGATCTTTAAGTTGGTAACAAATAGCTACTGCAACCAGCTGAGGATTTTTATTTCCAGCTATAAACCAGTCAGCCCCAAGAAAGACCTCATGAGACTGCAGAACATTTGCTTCTCGTGTCAGCTAAGAAAATTCCCAAAACAGCAGAAGACAAAGTACATCAGATGGCTTGTGTATTCCCGTTTTGCTTCAGCCATGCTGGGTCATCCAGGGATATAAAATGTATCAGACTCTGCTAATTTAATTTTCAGGCAGAAAGCACATTTTACTAATGGCAGTCTGACTTATTTGTGTTACAGCCTGACCCAATGGACATCAAAGCCGCTGATGATGCAGTCATCAATTGCCCTCAGCAAGGCACAGAGAAGGTATTTAAATTCTTTATTGCACTTTTAGGAACCTTATTTACACCCATGAGCACAGTTTCTCAAGTATATCTGGATTAAGACAGGTTTCACAGATAATACACTCGACTTTCTTCCCAGAGAGCAGATGTATATCATACTTTGAAAAGTCTGATTTTTTTTCCATGCTTTTGTACAGTGCTTCTTAACCTATCCAGTGACAGGAATATCTATAAAGACAGATAACAATCTGAGCATTTAGCTACCTAGACCAAAAGAAAGTAGATTTTGTACATAATATACATCAGCCTCTGACAAGTAGTAGCACGTCAGGAAAATCTCTGTTATGGTGAAGATACTCTTGTGACGAGTATGATAATTTCACTGGTTGATGCCCACCAAAGAAAACGGTGGCAGTACCAGGGAAGTATCGTGTTCCCATCCCATGGTCCCAGCCACAAGGCCAGCGGTCCTCTTCTGTGTGCCTGGTGCTCCCCAAGTGTTCTGCAGTAATTATTGTGATATGAAGCTCTTACACATTAAAATCTAAGAAATCCCCAAGGAATCCTGTGATTCCATGGCTCCAGAGTCTTGTCGTATGTCAGGAACCTGAGAAACTCACTCTGCATTAAAAAAATGAACACAGTCAGAAGGAAAGGTACAGCAGCATACCAACTGAGCAATGTGCTGTGCATTAGCTAAAATTTGGGTGTATTTATACTCTGAGACCTAGAGATGCAGTCAGAGCAAGTGAAGGTGTTCGATTATTAGGGAAATAAATATTCATATCCATGTTTGTATCTTGCTCAGAATGTGGTTCGCAAAAAAAAAAAGCCTCTAGGCAAGTCTGATTTAATCTGGAGAATGTGTTTACAAGGATGGTGAAAGATAACTTTGTAAGCAAGCCTAAACCCAAACAGTCTCATATCCAAAGGACCAATTTATGAGGCAGAATAAATCTGGCAACAGTATTCTACAGATAATCTCTCATCAGTTATAAATCCCAAACCTACTGAAAACATCATTTGCCATCTGATTCAATCGGACGCAAAGGCAGACATTTCAAGGCTACCCATTTTGTGGTACTCTCCAGGCTTTGGGCCTTTTTCCTTTTGCTTTAATGTAAAATTAGAGCTTTATAAAAATCCCTGTTGGTAATTCACTGTTGTCAGTGCTTCCATATTCCTTTCCCACTTCCTACCATGCGCAGAAACATGCATTTTTGCATTTTGGATGCAAGTTTGAGTAGTCAGATGTCAATAAACTAGTCAGACTTGTGATGACCACCCTGATGTCCTCCCTGCTTCCTGCTGCTCCAAGCATTCCTTCTCGCAGAGGAAGACAACAGGACGCCAAAGAGGTGCGGTAGTGCAAGAGCTTGCAAAGACCTCATCCTTTGGGGGAAAACTGTCACACCTGGTCACCAGGGAGCCTTTCCTCTCTTCCAGATGCTTTGGCTTTGGTGGGTGCGTCAAGTACAAAGCTTTCTAAGAGGTGCATGAGGTTTTAGCCGCATACTTTGCTTTAAAGTCAAAGGGGGCCACGCAGCTAAGCCTTGGCCAGCAGCTATGGTATGTGGCCTTTCATAACTATAACATTTACGGGTTCGGTGAGCACTATGAAATGCTCTTTGGGTGGGCTTGCACTTGCCCCACAAAGAAAACATTATAGACTCCGGGCTGGTAGACACTGAAGCTTGCAGTGCTGCTCTCGGCTCTGCCTTTGAGTTGGCCGAACCTCTCCACCCGTCGCTGCGTGGCGGCAGCTGAACTCTGATAATTTCAGATGTGGGATGAGGTCACAGCTTCCGAAATCCCACTGATCCTTACCCAAACACCATGCAAAACCTTCAAACTCTCAAAACTGTATATAAAATATCACGCTTAATAAGGCTATTGTATCACAGCAGGGCCTGGATTTAAGATCTCTAAAGCCTGACTGCTTCCCTAGGCACTGATTATTTGGTTTTCTCTCTTGCGGGTTTCTGTGCATTGTTTGTACAGCACATTTATTGTGCTACACCTCCAAGCAAATTCTTTCTTCTAAGGAGTGGAGCTAGAAGGTTTTATGTCCCTGAATTTCTACCCTTTTTTGTGCATAGACAATAGTTATTTTGCTTTTAAATAGGCTGCAGCACATTAGAGGATTTACAAACACACTTGTGTCCACAGGCCCTCACTTCTTTCTTTGGGACACTTCCGTTTGTTCGTTGTTGCTGTTTAGAAGAAAGTTAAGTCAGTCCACACCTATGCCCTTGGCCTTTGCTTCTCAGATTCTGTCCCCATGAAGCCCATGAGAAATTTGTCATTTAAACCATCATCGCCAGCATTTCACTACCCAGTTTTCACTCCTGAGCAAGACGCGCTCCTGAGGCTAAGGCTCACTGTTTCATACGTATCAGCCGAAACACCAGAGCTCCTAAGGCGGTCTTCACATATCTCTTCCAGCAAAGATGGTAGGGGCCACATTCGGACAACCTGGTGGGAAAACAAAACAACAGCAACTACAGAATGAGAGGAAAATATTTTTACCAGTTCTTTTTATTTCTTGCCTTTTAACCAATGCAGGGAAGAAAGCTGATCAAAACTGTGTAAAAATAAACAGAAAAATTCATCCGTCCAGTCTCAGCGAACCTCTCCTGTCACCTGGGAAAAATACCCCTTTTCCCACATCTGCCCCTGTAGGCTTCCTTCTGTAATTTACTGCGGTGAAAAAATTATTCAGATACTGTTGGGTCAACACAGGACTTATAAAGTAAATGAGAATGACTAATGTGACATTGTGCCCCTACTGAACTCTTTCCAGTGGCCGTCTGCAAGCAGCTGAAGCCAATCCATCAGCGGATGTAACAGCATTTGTTTCTGAAACATCTGGTATATATCAATATGTAAATCAGTTTGGCACAGAAGGAAACACACAAAGAGATTTTGATCTAAATGCCTCATGTTGTTGTTGTTGTTGTTGTTTCAAGGAACTGTAACCAGCCACCGCTCAGCATTACTTTACATTTTCTTTTCGACTTTTGCTATAATAGTATTTGAATATTCAAATATTCGCTTGTGATGATTATACCAAGGAGTATTTTTAGCATTTTTTCTGGAATCAAATTATTTTCTTACCAAAGGAATTTAAGCCTGCTGAATTCTGAATTAGACCTTAATTGTATCCCTTGTCAGTCACTTTTAATCCAAGCAGCAGTTAGGGCAGGCAGACCTCACATGTTTTGGCAAGTCAATGGCAAAGTGACTTGGAAAACACCGAGGCAAGATGATACTGTGATTAAATAGCCAGGAAGGGACTTGGTTCCCATTCTTTGAGGGAACTTTTTCCAAAATGTGCCAGACCTCCTTTCCAGAAGATGATAAATACATTTCTGATGCAAAAATATTAAGGCTTCCTTTTTAAACAGGGCTGAAAACTCCTCCCTGTTCATGAATACAGAGCGCTCAGCTTTTCTGAAAACCAGATCACTTACAGCTTAAATATGGATTTGGGGGCTCCTCTTTGTCATATTCTTGACACAGAGGTTGAAATGAAAGCATGAAGATACCCAGACATTCATGAAAAAAAGAGAGTAACCAAAATACATTAAGCAATTTTTTAATATATTGTCAGTTAGGACCTAAAAGTGAGTTGAACAGTATTTTGCAACACACATGTTTTAAAAGATTATTATTTGATTTGAAAAGTTTCTCCTTGTCTTTAAATATTTCCATCCAGTACTTTCAATCTGAGAGAACTTTTGAAATGAGCCAAAGCCAGGGAGCCATAAAATGTAATTCAAAAGAAATTATTATTACAAGAAAAAAAAAAAAGGGCACTGACGAGCTGCTGTTCCTTATCTAGAGAGAGTGGAATACGAAAAGGAAATAAATGGTTTTCTTGTTGAAAAGCAGGCCCTGGAAATTCCTCCTTTTGGGTAGATTCCTGCGTCCACACCAGGCTCTGCAGAATCACTTGGAGGTGGGGGGAAGGGAGGAGGGAAGATGGGCACTAGCGTTTGGAAGGATCAGTGACCTAGAAGGGATTAAAAAAATTCCTTCAGTTCTCACAATCAGATAAAAACATGGATAAAAAGCAAGTGACTCATCTTCTCTTGTTCCCTTCTAATAGTTTCCTAATGAAGTAATTACAAAGTACTCATTTAGAAACACAGAAAATAGAAGACAAGACAAGAAAAGTCAAGAGGAATGGGGAGAAGACTAATTAGCTGATCACTGCCTCCCTGTGGATCTCTTCCCACTCTAACATCCTACAAATATTGTGCTAAAATCTTCCCCAAATCAGACTTTTCTAAACACTTTACACATGCACACATATACAAGTAATTATAGCTTCATTAGGAGGATCACTTTTGCAGATGAGTGTGTACTGCAATACATACGTATCTGTCATGTAAAATGCAGGGTAAAATTTATAGGAGGAGGTAATATCTTAATATCTGTTATCAGGCTAAGCTGGAAAATCAGAAAAGCTCCCAGTCACACAAATCTGAAATAGAAGAGGCAAATTTAATGTCTTTTACCCAAAACCACCACAGCTGCAACAAAGCGCCCCCAGGAGGACATTGTTATGAGACCTACTGAAAACTGGTCTTGGTGAGCCATCAGGACTGCACAGTTATAAAAAAATGTCTTCAGAAATGCATAAATGAATGTAGCGGAGAAACTTCTGGGAAATTATAATACAGATAATTTGGAGCAGAGGGGGAAAAATCCTGTACTCATTTACTTGATCAAGTACAGTGTACTTCCTCATTATTTAAAGAGTTTTGAGAGCAGGGGTTTAATTTACCTGGGGCAGTTTATCTGCGTGCAGTTTTGGAGAGAGAGGGGACTCAGCTTGCATGCAAGGATCCATTATCATTGCTGCCTGCCCTGGAACTGAGCATAAAGCAAGCCCAAAGCACAGAAAACCAGCGGGCCAAGGCTTCTTCCTCACAGCCATGCATGCAACTGGCCTGCAGCATTGCTCCTGCTGAAAATACATCATCTGTAACTGAAGGAGGAAGCACAGTGTTTCAGCTTGCCAAGTGTGCAGATGCTGAAGATCCACAGGAAACATGCAGTTAAGTGCTGGAAAAATTATGTGCACGGGCTGGTTGTGCATATGGCCTGGCTAAATGCACACAACCCAGGCTGTGGCCAGCAGGACAGACCCCACAAGTACTAGCAGCGGGGAGCACGACCAGCAGCTGTGTGTGTATCTGCAGGGTGATCCCTCCCAAGTCCTTTTACAGCAGCAGTCATCTGTTTCCCTCTCTGCTAAGGGGGTGGATTTCTGTTTTGGAAAAAGCTTTGGGATCCAAGGGTGAAAAAACGCTTGGTGGCCACTAAACCAGAATTACAACCTTTGCTACCTGTTTCGGCATTTCCTTTGAAGAGGAGGAAATGAAGATCAGAATCAATGAAGGAAGACAGACAGGTTTTCACTAAAACCATCAATGTTATTTTCATCCATCCATCCATCCATCCGTCCATCCATCCATCCATCCATCATTAAACCAATAAAAGTACGTGTAACAATGTAAATATTTATTCAGCCAGAAAAATCACTGTCTTAGTATACGAGACCCTTAAATCTTTTTTATCTTTCCAAGCCGAATGAGGCAAAAACCTAATTAAAGGTGAAAAGTAAACCAGCCCCTTAAATTCTCCAGAGCTGGAACGGTAACACAAGTATATCTTGTTTAACAGGGGAGGTTTTATCACGACAGCTACCCTGCCAACTTTTTATTAAGGCTTAAACTACATCCAAACAATTTTCTTCACAGGAGGAATCCACTCCCTTCATGTGTCTGCTGAGAAGAAAGCCCTCATTCTCCATTTTCCATTATCCGTGTACATGGTCGAATTCTCCCTGGGTAACCGAGTGTGAAGCTAGCACTTTGGACTGAGTTGCAAATATGAAGTGCTCTAATATATTATCGTGAGAGAGGAGCACGCAGCTCTGGTGGAGCTGGTTGGGGATCGCACCAGTTTCTGAAGCCTTCAGCTTCCCTCCCCCCTTTTTCTATCTTCTCTTTTCCACTCTCTCTTGACTTATCCTTGCAGAAGAGCCCGGCATTGCCAAAATCAGGGTCCGACGGGGCAAGGAGATGAATGTTGTGTTTTTAAAGTTAACAGAAGTTGGTTCCTCAGAGTTCATGCTGGTGTCACAGCGTGTGCCGAACTCCTACACGTTTTGAAACTTGATCTTACACCTTGCCTTTTATGAAGATGAAATCCTTGGCAGGTGATTATTTTGCTTTCTCACATCATATCAGACGGTTAAAGCACCAGTCTGCTTGCTAAGAGCCAGCTGTTGTGGAGTGAAAATAAGAAAGAAAAAAAGAAAGAAAGAGAAATTCCCCCATGAAAAGCCCAGACCTTCAGAAATCTCGTAGTAGCAAGCTGCTGCTGTTATCTCTGAGGATTTCATAAGGTTTCATTGCAAAACAGCAAATGCAGGTGTTTTAAAGCACTGGTTCCTGCATCAATATTAAATGAGGAAAATAAAGAAGCAGGAAGACAAAATTTTCTTTTCCTGGAAAACCAGAGCAGAGTAGAGGCCTGTTACTGTGCAGTAGTGAGCCCACAAGCAGTGTCCCGTGTTTACAACTGACCCGCCCTCTGGAGAGCATTGAAGCCCCCACTGCTGCCCTGCACAGGGTGGCAGGAGGAGGAAAACCACACCAACGTGTGTGCACCAAAGATCGCTTCCTCCCCAACCCTTGGTAGAGGAATCGGGGAGTGACAACTGTCTTCAGTCCCTCTGACCCTGTCTTGAGCCCAGTCGGGATTATTTGGCTAATACCAGCTCACCGCAGCATTCATCAGAGCTTATATCTCCTTGGAGAGGGGACCGTGCGCGCGCTCAGCTCAAGCGAAGGGCTATCTATAGTGTCGAGAGGCTCAGAAATGGGAGCATCCCCAGCTTGTCAATGCTACCTTTCAATGATTGTCTTTTCTAGAGTCCTTGTTCTGGCCCAAATGAGTCTGGAGATGGACAGTCCTTTCCTCCAGAAAGAGGGGAAGGGCCAGCTCCCAGCGACGGCTGCGCCTTGCACACTACCAGCTGGCTGACCGTCTGCAACACATTGGCTGCAACCTGCAGAAAAGGTCTCAAACAAATGTCCCTTGTATCAACGCTGTGCCATCTAGAGCAGCACATGAAACAGCTGCCCATGGGCTCTCCCTGACCTTGGTGACTACTTTAAGAAAATCTTCCTTTTTGTAAGGACCCTTTCCTCCTGCCATGAGATAAGGAAGGCTGTCCTGGGCATACCCTCCAGATGAGATGACCAACGAGAAACTCCTCTGGTGAAACAGATGTGCTGTGAGAATTTCGTATCATGAGCAGTGGGGTTAAATGGGACATATCACGTAGAGCATAATGTATTGGCAAGGGTTACACAGTGTTTCCTTTGCTGTTCGATAAAAATAAATTTTTTCATTTGCCAAGACTATCAGAGTAACCGTTTGCTCTTTGCTATGACCAAAGGAAACAGTGTTTCTTCCACTATCAACAAAAGGAATATATTTATGTCTCAAACCGTCTTTTCCACGTGCACACATCCCCTCAGAAAGCTGATTTTAAATAATTCTGAAATTATTTCAGTGTCTCTGAGCTGGATGTTCATTTCCTTAGAAAAGCAACAAGGGGATGTTTTTTTCCTAGTGCATCTCTTGAATTTGGCCCAGCACACACTGTTGAACTGTTTTTCCTTCCTTTCGTCCCTCTAATGAATTGCTTGCTTTCAGCTACTGTGAGCCTGACCCAAATCCTGTTGCTATCCATGAAGAAACCTCATCTGGGCTAGGGTGAGCCTTAGCCCGGTTGTAACCCAGCCTTGCGGTAAAAGAGAAACGGAAGGGGAATAATTTTGGGACAGCTGGACTATGTCTGGTACCAGGTCTCTTCATAGCATGTCTTTATTAGCTCATTAAGGACATAAAAAGAGGCTACTGCTCTCTGACCACAGCAAACCTCACATACACACTGTTTTCTCTGTAAAAACACATTTGGACACACTGTTAGTAAAATGAGCAGAACTCCCTGATGAAAAGGTTTTCTGCCCATGTATGCATTGTTCTCAGCTGTCAAAAGGAAAGCATAGCTGTTATGAGTGTCCTTTTGGGCTTCCTGCACACCTTGGGGGTGAAAATGTTGTTCTAAAGATGCAATAAAAATAATTAATGTTGATTATAAAATAAAAATAATACTGCCATGCTGTTAGCTCCTCACTTAATCCAAAGAGAAATCCAAGGGCATTGGAAATCTGGTGTGTCTGAACATCAGATATGCCAAATGCAAAGAGTATTGGGCATCAGTAGTCTTGCATGAAGCAATGAAATGCAAATAAATTCATATTTTGTTTTGGCAAACATATGGCCATATTGATTTTCTTCTTCTTTGGCACTAATATTAATGCATCACTGACATGTCATGGAACCTTTGCTTTGTTGATCCTGGATCTGGGCAAGCTTGGAATTGCATGTAGCAGTAGTTTCTCCCCTATCTCCAAGATCATCATTTTCCCAGTAGTAGTTAATCTGTCTTAATATGGAGGCTTAGAAGACTACCTGAGTGTGAGTAGGAAAAACATGTATGGAGTAAGTGGCACTGGAATATGAAATCATATGCTGAAAGCTGTTTTTTTTCTTTGCTTACAGAAGCAGAGAGGTTAGTAATGTAGAAGTCCCAATATATGTTTTGCTGCTCTGATCAGAAAAAAGTGTAGGTAGATAAGGAAGCTTTGGTGTGATAAATTAGCATATTCTAACCTATCTGACCACCTTTTGAATATATATTTTGAGTATTCGTACAAGTAAATATATGCATGTTGCACATATATATGGATACCTATTTATCCTTGTGTTGCTTAAATAATATTCACAGCTCTTTTTTCCTAGAGTTTGACCCCCAAAATGCAAAAGGATGCTTCTATAACTGCATTATCTTGTTGCTTGCTGCCAGTATGCAATGATCTAGCAGTACCCCCAAACACAAATACACACCCGTAGGTGTATATACACCCACCTATGTGTACATACGATAGGAAAACAGAAGCTCTGAATTTTCCAAGTGCAGATGCACCCTTCTGAGAATTGTTTACGGCTTTTGTCACAGTTATGAATGTGTATAAATGAAAGCCTTTTCTCCGTAGACGTCTTGGGGAGTCAAAACAGGGCATGGTAGCACTACTAGCAGCATGTGCCATAGCTTCTATGAGCATCTGATGGACACACCCATCTCTGAGATTTTTGTCTGTTTTGTTTGGGCAGGGACAGAAATAGTTAACGCAACTCTAAACATTTGTTTGAAAGACACTGCGTTATGTTGATTATCAGTCCAGAAACACAACCCTTTAAAAACTGGAATTGATTAATTCCTGCATATACATGGCCCTATATGTGTGTGCATGAGTACTCAATAAAGCTTCTGAATAGGGAAAGCAACAGAAGTGTCTCTGGTTCTTGTGCAAGCACTGCAGGTAGGATTTCAAGAAGTTCTTGGTTTCTCGCTGGAGCTGACATTCATTGAGACATTCAGTGACTGGCTTCAGGAAAGCAGAACTAGATGAAGAAAGCATTTTCAGTCTCCCACTCTATATGTAGGACCAGCACAACTTGGCATAACAGGCAAAAAAAAAAAAGCTTGTAGCTGAAGGCTGACCACCAAACATCAGGCAAATAAATCGTTTGATTTTCAAGACACAGCCAATACTTTCTTTTGCAGGAAGAAACAAAGATTTCTTCCAAACATGAGTACAGAAGATCTGGGAATACTGCACAGAACAATACATTTGTAGGTGGCAAGCTCATTATTTTGTTAACAGATGGATAAATCAAGGACTCTCTTGTTATTTTATTTTTGCAGTGTACTTTAAAAATACTCACACGCCCACATAGTGCTTCCTCATCGATAACACCAGCAGCAGGGGGGAGACAGTGTCACCTTCCATAAACAGGTACTGTTGACATATGGCTTGTAAAATAGAACAATTTCAATAGGGTTAGAGCCAGCTCAGAGAAAAGGTGCAGATAACACTGCCTTATCTGACAGTATTAGACAAAAAAATATGCCTACTTATTTGAAGTTCTGTATTTGTCTGATCCACATATACTGTGCTGACACAGGGCCAAGACTAACAGCAGGTCTAATTGGTTGTACAGATCAGACAATGATGTTCAGGAAGATGAAAATAATATTGGCCCAATGAGGTGTGCTTTCTGTTTAAAGGCTGTCGATTTTCTGCTCCAGCTTGGGCTGGAGTCACAACAGCTGACCGCAGCCAGCACTTAAATGAGATTTAATGAAGCTGTTTGGCTCAGAGCAAGGTAACCAGACACACACAGAGCGTGGATGAGAGTGTTGTTAATGTTCGTAGAGTCTTTCCAAAAAAACTGATTTTTTTTCCTTAAAAACAGCATGGAGATGATATAATTCCTGAATTTTTATGAGGCCTTTCCCAGGGATCTGGAGATGGTTTCATATGTAACAAACACTAGCTCGGAGAGAGGAAAATGCAGAATACTGAGAAACCCACCAAACCAGAGAGCGATTATAAGAAAAAAATTGCAGAGAGGATTAATGTTTGGAAAACAAGAGGGGAGAAGTGGTGGCATCACAGGTTTCCAAACCTCATTAAATATATCTTGGTTTTCCAGCCGGTAGCCCAAAGCTCAGATGCCGGGGTTGGTGCTGCGATATTCCATCATGCCAGAGTCATGTCCCTGCATGTGACTTCACCTTCAGAAAACGCTGCCTCTAAAAATGTATCCTGTACTTTCTGTTAAATTTCCAGCCAGTGCCAGACTGTGTGGTTATTGTATCAGCCTGACTTTCTGTAATTTTCCCCACTTCTCATCCATTCCCTACACTGCTGATGGCTAAGTCCCTTTGGAAATTCCCCTCCATTCAGGGGTGAGAGAATAGGTTTTCTGTCTGCCAACAGAATCCTTGGCAGACAGTAAAATGTCTCATGTATTTGCTAGGTGAAATATCTGGATTATTGTCACAACTTTCAACAAGGTATCCACTCATGTATCAGCATTAGCTGTACCCAAAGGTGAGCTGAAAGCATAAATGTCTCATAAACAGGAGTCAAAACAGTCTTTATGAAAACAAGTAGACCTTAAATCAAAGTGCTCTGCTAAATAGTGAAATTGAACTGGGATTGTTCTTATCTGCAAGGATTTGCATTCTTTAAATTTCACTGTCTAAAATTAGTCTTAACCACCAAAAATTTGCCTGGCTTAGGCTCCAAGTGTGGTTGAACCACCAGCTTCCATCTCTGAACTGATAAATTTGCCAAGGCTGTCTCAAAATTGGACACTGTTCATTAAAAAGTCAACCCAGTTTAGCTTGAAAGGTTCCATCTCACAAATGAGCATGAACTACAAAAATGCTTCGTTCCAGGACTCCCAAACTTGATTATCCAGATAGGAGTCTGCCTCTTCTCTTATTTTCTATTCTTCCCCTCATTTTTTTTAATCAGCGATTTTCATAAGTGAAATTCATTGCT
>Ga0181612_137690_pt1 | contig 31136 bp, 25 predicted proteins | sample HoacroProtozoa21_FD_119630 | JGI IMG/M metagenome (GOLD analysis project Ga0181612, IMG submission 119630) | Hoatzin crop microbial communities from Cojedes, Venezuel. Combined Assembly of Gp0051906, Gp0051904, Gp0051908 | reverse complement strand
CGTGAAGTGGAGCCTTCCCTCCCTTACGTTCTTCTCCACGAGCTCGGAGAGTCCCGGTTCGTAGATCGGGATCTGACCGGAAAGAAGCTTTCCTATCTTCGCCTTGTCCACGTCTACGCATGTGACGTCTGCTCCCATTTCGCTCAAACAAGCGCCACTAACCAGCCCTACATACCCTGTTCCTACTACAGCAACATTCACGGCTTCTTAATATTTTATTTTGTGTCTCCTTCAGCTAGTCTTTCCTTAACAGAAGCCTTGGCATTTTTCCAGATATCTTCTCCAAAACCTGCCCATAGGCAAGCCAGGAAGAAACCGACAAAACCAAATATCAAAACCCTCTTCTTTCTGCTATTCATCGGGAACTGTGGCATAGTTGCAGGCTGAATGACGGCATATACAGGTTTTTCTTCTTGAATTTTCGCCTTTGCCATCTGCTGCTGCTGAGCCATTTGCGAATAAAGTTGATTAGCAATCGTAACCTCCTGACGCAAACGATCCTTTTCAGAATTAACTGACTGCAAAATCACGCTTCTATCATAATCCACGCTACTTGCATATGCTGCCTGTTTCCTGACCAAATCTGACTTTGCCTCGTCTGTAAGGTGAGAATAATATTTGTAATCGTCAGATGATTTTCTCGTCCGATATTCACTAACATATTGTTGTAATCTACGACAGACAGTATCTGCTAAATCTGTGACCATCCTCTTATCATCAAAAATGACATTAATGGTGGTAACTCCTGTTTTTTGATCCACACTTGCCGAGATGCTTTTCTTCAAAGCAGATAGGACAGAATTCTGCCTAGGTGTCAGTGATGAGATGTCTATTATGCTATCATCATACAATGGTGTGTATTCCGCCATCTTCTTCTGGTATTTTTTAGATGTCGTAATTTTAGGGTCATCTTCTCCCGCCAAATGTTTAAACACTGTTGTAGGAGAAACCGTCGCACCATTCAGTTCACTTTTAGGATCAAGATAAGGAGTTAATTCGACATTAAACAAGCCTGCAAGGAATGGCGTACTTTGACATATTGTAGGGAAGAGAGTGATGCTCATCGCATCAGTGTTACTTCCTAGAGAAATATCACCAAGGCCAAGCATGCTAGTAATATTGTTTATACTGGATGAACGACGTTGGATCTCTGGCGCGAGGGTCATTGTAACACTATATTGACGTTTCATCTTCAACGCTGACACTATACCTAAAGCGCCAAAAACACAAGTTAGAAGAAGAATGAACTTCCACCTTTTGAACAACTTCGCAAAAATCCCGGCCCAGTCAACTTCGATTTCGCCCTCGTCAATATACTGCGACTGCGGCACTGTATATTTCTTATCTTCCATCTTATTTACTATATTTCATCATAGTTGCTATCGCTGCGGTCATCGTAGCAAGACCGGCGATTGTAGAACCTAAACCAGCGAGCGTCTGCGCCATATTTATCTGCTGTCTTGCCCCCTTCTGTGGCACTATTATTTCTGCACCAGGTTGAAGTTTCATAGATGCCCGATAAGGTTCTGCTGCACCATTCATATATATTACATATGCATGATTCTTCTTTGCCCTAGGCGCGAACCCTCCACATAGCCTTATGTATTTAGCAGCGGAATAAGATGGATTGTAAGCTATTGCGTTTGGCATCATAACAGCTCCACTAATTCGTATGGTATTGCTATAGACAGGAATTTCGATGCGGTCTCCCTCTCGAAGAACGATATCGTTCTTTCCTCCGGGATTCTTGATGGCATCTTCGAGATCAATAGCAACTCCATATGTCTTAGATGTTTCAAGCAGGCGTACGCTTGTAGTATCACCTTGAACCATCATACTGTTAATCTCATCATCAAGTTGTCTCTGCTCTATCTCGCTTCTCTGTCTGTACAGCCTTGCGCCCTTGACGTAAGCGAAATCTGTCACTCCGCCAGCTTTTCTAATAAGGTCTGAGAGCCGTTCATCCCTATCGGACATAACATATTCGCCTGCGAAATTGGCCTCTCCGCTTATTGTTACATGCTTCTGAATATTATATGACGGACTCCTGTGGACTACAACCTCATCATAAGGTTCAAGTACAAATCCTAAATTACCATTGTCGGCAAGTCCATTTTCCAATGAGAATGAAAACAACTTGGCAATACTTTTTTCGGCCTTGGTTGCATCACTATCATTAACACGCCTATTGACATCCACCCTAGCCGTTGACGCACCATTCTTAAGACCGCCTGCCAATATTATGAGATCTTCAATAGTTGTATTCTCTGCAAAAGGATATTCACCAGGATTTACGACCATTCCTGAAATGGACATCGTACCCTTGTCCGTCAAATCATACTGGCTAGCTACATGAAGTGCGTCATTATTCTGCAGTTCCACATCTGCATCACGGCCAGACAGAACGTTCCCAAGATTCACAGAAATTATCTCCATTGTCTTGTCGGGATGTTCACGATGAATAACGGCTCTTCCAAGAAAAGCCTCAGGCAGTAGGCCACCTGCGACCTCGACTAGCTGCTTCACATTATGTATACGATCACCTAGCTCAAATGTTCCCGGACGGTATACCGATCCAAACACGGAAATCTTATTTTCAAATAGCGACTGGAGCTTACCTACTTCTATCTCATCGCCATCTTTTAAAGTAAAAGAAGAAAATTCACTCTCGGGTACAGTCCTCACCTCAAAATTTTTCCCATTCTGGCGAGTTACTGTCACTGTCTCAGTATAGGCGCCATTTGCAAAGCCTCCAGCATAAAGAAATACATCAGAGAGAGTTTCTCCTTCTTTCATTTCGAAAAACATCGGCCTCTTTACCATCCCGCTAAGTTTTACAATAGAACGGTAAGGCGGTATAAGAATCACATCTCCTTCCTCAAGACGTATGTCGCTCTCTCTACTTCCAGTTGTAAGAAAATCGTAAACATCTACTGTTCCGACAACTCTTCCGGCACGAGATACTTTTATATTACGAAGAGTTCCTGGATCCACTATTCCTCCTGCCTTATATAGAGCATGGAAAACTGTTGAGAATGATGATAGTACATATGTTCCAGGATGAGATACATTATCGAGAATACTAACCTGAATTGAACGGATCTGGCCAAGACTAAGTCTGATATCTGTCCCGACACTACTACGGTTAAGTCCACCATATATGCGTGCCAACCTTTTCTTAAGATAGGCATTGGCCTCATCTATAGTCAAACCATTCAGATAGATAGGACCAAGCACATCGACATTGATACTGCCCTCAGGAGAAATCGTGCTTCTAATTGTACTTTGGTTTGCTCCAAATATGTCAATTATGACCTCATCTCCTGGACCAAGCTGATAATTTCTAGGGGTTGCCATATTTTCGCTAGGTGCAAATGTGAGATTACTCTTTTTAAATAAATCTCTTCCATATACGCCCAAAGACTGATCAGGCGCAGCATCAGTTGTGGCGGTAAGAGGAGTATCTTCTGCGACTGTATGGACTCTGGAAATATCTTGAACCTCTGATCTCCCTGTGGCATTCGTCCCTTGCTCCTTCTCGTAGATAGATCTGACACGCTCTGCCTGCGCACGATCAACCCCCTTTAGCGCCAATTCCTTGGCCATATCACTCTGACTCTTGCCTTCGGCAACACCCTGCTTTACATAGTCCAAAACTTGCTGGTCTGTCATGCTACTTTGGGCATAAGAAGAAAAACTTCCTATACCCGTCATCAGAATGAATACGCCCAAAAATATGGCGAACTTTCTTCTTATCATGTTATGATTAGTTTTCTTATTTCAATTTTCAGATTATTTGCCGTCTAAATTTGGAACGGCTAAACTAAAATCAAGCCAATTCTCAGGATGCCAGACTTGATTCATCCCGAAAACCGGCTTTAATCATCATCTATTTAACCCTCTCTCTGATCTTTGCGCTAGCTTCCTCGTATCCAGGCTTGTTCAGAAGAGCAAACATGTTCTTCTTATATGCCTCCACACCTGGCTGGTTGAAAGGATTGACTCCAAGGGTATATGCACTGACTCCGCAAGCGAATTCAAAGAAGAAGAACAGTCCGCCGAGGTTGTACTCATCTATGCATGGAATACTGACCTCGATCTGAGGAACGCCACCATCCATGTGCGCAATCCTTGTTCCTAGCTGAGCCATGGCTCCGCAATGCTCGACATGCTGGCCTGCCAGATAGTTAAGCTGGTCAAGGTTCTGAGGATCGGTACCGATAGTAACGCTTCTCTTAGCCTTCTCAATGTTTATCACGGTTTCAAACATGATGCGATTGCCTTCCTGGATGAACTGTCCCATTGAGTGGAGATCTGCGGTATTGTTTACCGATGCAGGGAATATTCCCTTGCCATCCTTTCCTTCGGACTCACCGAAGAGCTGCTTCCACCACTCGCCAAGATACTGGAACTTGGGGTTGTAGGTAACCATTATTTCAACAGCCTTTCCGTATTCGCTGTAGAGAAGGTTTCTCATGGCAGCATACTGGATAGCGGGATTCTCCTTTCCTTTCACAGAGAGGGCGTCAACCATTTCAGCGGCACCTGCAAGCATCTTGCGGACATCGAATCCGGCAACTACGATAGGAAGAAGTCCCACGGGAGTGAGAACCGAGAACCTTCCGCCAACATTGTCGGGAACTACGAAAGTCTTGTAGCCTTCCTGTGTCGAAAGAGTCTTGAGCGCTCCCTTCTTAGCATCTGTTATGGCAACGATCCTGCTCTTAGCTTCATCCTTGTATTTCTTCTCAATATATTCTTTTACAATTCTGAAAGCGACTGCAGGCTCTGTCGTCGTACCGGACTTGGATATCACTATGCATGCGACATTCCTTTCCTTGGCAAGGTCCATCAGCTCTGCAAGGTACTCTTCGGAAAGGTTGTTTCCTGCAAAGACGACCTCCATCTTTCCGCCCCTGTCCTTTAACTGCTTTGAGAAGTTATGGGAAAGAGCCTCGATAGCGCACCTGGCACCAAGGTATGATCCGCCGATTCCTATCACAACGACAAGGTCGACACCCTTTGCCTTCCATTCATCCCTTACTGCCTCACAATCCTCGATGAGCTTTTCAGGAGTCTCCTTTGGAAGGACCTTCCATCCAAGGAAATCATTTCCCTCTCCCTTTTCACTTTCAAGGACATCGAAAGCATCAAGAGCCTTGTTTACATAAGCATCAAACTTTTCATCTGAGACAAAGGGGCGTGCGCCCGATACGTTTACTTTGACCATATTTCTTCTAAATTTATTTTCCTAACTATTCTACAAAAATCATTTTGATTCGGATACTACCACCAGTATCCACCGTAGGCATCATAAGGACATGTTAGACTTCAATTTTCGGTCCAAATATCCGACAATACCCATAAAATGCAAAAATACGCCTTTTTGCATTAATTTCAATGCTTTTCGCTTTATAATTTATAGGTGTGAATTGCGGCTGATAGATACAGTTCGCCGCATAAAAATTCAGATTCCGGAACAGTCCCGGAAATAGAGCAATCGAAGTGAAACCCTAACAGGCCTGCTAATCTTTACTCTCTTTACTCTTCACTTGATACCACCTTCTTCCTTCTCCTCATCACGCCTCATCCTCTGAAGTATTTCCTCGGGAGTGGGCATGAGTTTTCCGGCATCATCCGGATTGTCAACCTTGAATTCATTTCCAAGATTGTCATGGGCAAGGTGCTTCCTGATCTCCCTTTTCACAATAAGGGCGTCAAGGGCAAGCTGAATTATTGTGAATACAAGAATATCGATTATTATCACCCATGTGATATTGAGGTGTTTCTGAAGCACAACAGTCAGAAGGATAAGCGCAAAGGAAAGTCCTATTATGGACAAGGTCACATAGCGGAAACGCAGACCTGTTCTTATAAGCTTGTGATGTATGTGGTTCTTGTCCGGAAGGAATGGATTCCTCTTGTGACGGATACGGTAGAAGTACACCCTGATGACATCCAGTGCTGGAACAAGCAGTGCAGAGAAAGCGACAAGGATGTACTTGTTTTCCAGAAGCTCGTAGGGTTCTTCTATGTTGCAGATGCTGATTGCCAGGAAACTGAGCACGAGGCCCATCGTAAGGCTTCCAGTATCCCCCATGAATATCTTCTGCCCTTTCTTTGCATTTCCAAAGACATTGAACACCCAGAATGGAACAAGGGCGCCAAGCGCGGAAGCTGCCAGCACGGCGTGAAGGATCATGCCTTCCAGATAGAAAACCGCGAGATACACCAGCAAAGCCAGTATGCATAATCCGGAAGCCAGACCGTCAACGCCATCTATTAGGTTTATGGCATTGGTGATGAATATTATAAGCACGCCAGAGAAAATCATCCCAAGCCATGGCGTCAGTTCATGTATTCCGAAAAATCCGTTGAAAGACCTTATCCAGCAACCGGATATGACAAGGAGGAACGCCGCAAGGAACTGGGCTGCGAACTTAACTTTATATCCTAGTCCAATAAGGTCATCGCACTCCCCTACAAGATACAGGATTGAAGAAGACGCCAGCAGGAAAAGGAATCTGGTCCTCATTATATTGGCATCCGCACCGGGGAAACTTCCACCGGGGTTTATCATGCTTATTAGTCCGGCAGTGAACCCGACTGTTATCAGCATGATAGGAACGAAGCTCACGCCGCCCAGCCTTGGAATCGGATCGTCATGGACCTTCCTGGTACTCGGGAGGTCATAAAGTCTTCTCTTCTTTGATATGACAAGTATCCTCGGTATTATCACAGTCCCAAGGAGAAGGGCAAGAAGGAAGTCTATTATTATATAGAGCGTTAGGTTCATTAAAACACCCGTCTTCTTTTCTTACACGGTGCAAATCTATCAATTTTGCGACTAATAAGCAAGAAAATCGAGAAATTGATGAAAGGAGAAAGTGCAAAGGACTAATTACTTAAAACGTTTAAATAAAATTTTTCCTGAGAATCTCGCTTCCGCCTAAAAGGAGCTGTCATCCCCTAATCTTTTCATAAACAACAAACTAAAAAATTTTATTATTTCATTAGGCAATTGAAGGCAGCATCCTAACTTTCAAAATACATCTTCAGCCACCATGGAAAAATCACACGCTCTCCTCCCAGGCTCCTTAAGGAAACCTCCCACAAGGGCCAGCAAGCAACACTAAACCTTTTAATCCCCACAAAACGTTTTAGATACCCATAATTTTGAGTTTCAATCAATTATGCATATCTTTGCAAAGAGGATAACGGACAATCAGAAGATATTGCATAACAATTAGCGCAGACAGGAACGAGCCTACACCTTTCCCGTATTCCTATTTTTTTGCTAGGCATATTCCACATAAAACATCTGCACCTAACCAACCTATAGGAAGCCAGAAATGGAGACAATCTACAGACATCTTACCCCTAGCGAGATTTCAGCACTGGAAGCACGAGGATGCTCGGCAGAAGACTGGGAGGGAGTATTCGTAACCGACGAATTCAACCCATCATTTGTAAGGAACACCGTATTCTACGGCACAGTAAAGCTAGGAGCATTCCGCGACAGCATCGAGGTCACCGACGGATTCTTCAAGCATAGCGGAGTCTACAACGCCGCCCTGAGGAACGTAACCGTAGGCAACGACACCCTCATTGACCGCGTAGGGAATTTCATAAACAACTATGATATTGGAAACCACTGCTTCATTTCAAACGTAAGCACGGTCGAGACAACATCCAAGGCCACCTTCGGAGAAGGCACCCTCATCGCAGTGCTCAATGAAATGGGAGACGGCAACGTCACAATATTCGAGGGACTGACAAGCCAGATAGCAGCCCTCATGGTCAAATACAACCGCGACAAAGAATTCACATCCGCCCTTTCACGTCTTATTGAAAAGCATATCGAGGAGAATGTCCCTAAAAGAGGGACAATAGGAGACGGAGTCAGGATCCTGAACACCACTGAAATCACCAACACCCACATTAGCGAAGGCTGTTCAATAGTCGGAGCCTGCCGTCTTTCGGACTGTTCGATAAAGGCGACAGCCAAAGCTCCTGTATACATAGGCTCTGGAGTGATAGTCGAGAACTCGATAATTTCCGGGGGATCCAAGATAACGAACAGCGTAAAGCTTGAGAACTGCTTCGTAGGGGAAGCTTGCGAGATAGCAAACGGGTTCACTGCAGCGTCAAGCGTATTTTTCGCAAACTGCTTCATGGCTAACGGTGAGGCCTGCGCAGCATTCTGCGGTCCCTTCACGGCAAGCCACCACAAGAGCTCCCTTCTCATAGGATCCATGTTCTCATTCTACAATGCAGGCTCGTCAACCAACTTCTCAAACCACGCATACAAGATGGGTCCCCTTCATTACGGAATTCTGGAAAGAGGTACCAAGACCGCAAGCGGAGCCTACATCCTCATGCCAGCCAACATAGGAGCGTTCAGCGTCTGCTTCGGGAAGCTTATGCACCACCCCGACACCCGCAACCTTCCATTTTCATATCTCATAGCATACGGGGAGACCATGTACCTGGTACCCGGCAAGAACATAGGGACAGTTGGACTATACAGGGATGTGCGCAAATGGCCAAAGAGGGACAAGAGGAAAGAAGGAGCAAAGAGGAGTGCAGTTAATTTCGCATGGCTCTCCCCTTTCACAATAGGAGAGATCCTTAGAGGAAAGAAGATTCTTGAAGACCTTCGGAATGCCTCCGGAGACGGAGTCTCCACATACAACTACCACGAGTACGTGATAAACAACCATTCCCTTGTACGAGGAATCCGCTACTACAACCTAGCGATAAAGATGTACATAGGGCACTACCTCGCCAAGAACTCGCCCTTAAAGCCCGAAGGTGAAGAAGGACTCGGGGAATGGACAGACCTGGGGGGAATGCTCCTTCCCCTTTCACAGGAGAAAAAGATTGTGAAGGGAGTGATCAGCGGAGAGATAAAGAGCACCTGCGAACTCTCGGATATGATTTCAAAGGCAGACGCATCATACAAGGAATGGTGCTGGCAGTGGACGCATTCTCTAATAAGGGAATACTACGGCCTTGAAGAAATCACTCCAGACGATGTCAACAGAATCCTTGAAGACTGCTCCAATGCAAAGAAGGAGTGGATCTCCGAAATCCGCTCCGACATGGAGAAGGAGTACTCCCTTGGGGACATCGATCCCGAAGTGAGGGAGAGTTTCAGCAGCCAGCTGGACGCAGACCTTGAAGGGACATCGCTCTGACACTTGAACTACATTTTGGCCAATGTCCCATTACCAGCACTACGTCAGAAAGTGTCAACAGTCCCCTGGACTCAGAACAGTCGAAGAGCATTCATGGCGCACCAAGGCACCCAAGACAAGCCCAGACGCACCTCCATGCTGGCACCTCACACCCCACACCCCATCCGGCAACCCATAGGAAGTGCAGATATGGCCAGAAGCGCCCATGCAGCCTATTCCCGGGCTGACTGCCAGGGGCTAATGTAGCAAACTGACGGAATAGAGGAAGAGCGAAAAAGAAAAAAAACGAACGAAAAAACAGATAGACAATACATATGTGTGGAATAGTAGGATACCTTGGTAGCAGGGAAGCATTCTCCATCCTCCTGGGAGGGCTCCAGAGGCTTGAATACAGAGGATACGACAGTGCGGGCGTAGCCCTTGTCTCTTCAGAAGGAGACATGAGGATCTACAAGTCCGTCGGCAAAGTGTCAGTGCTCAAAGATGCCTGTGAAGGAAAAGATATTTCAGGAAATCTCGGCATAGCCCATACAAGGTGGGCGACCCACGGAGAGCCGTCCACAAGGAATGCGCACCCCCATGTTTCACAAGACGGGAACATCGCCCTTGTCCACAACGGAATAATCGAAAACTACATCACCCTGAAGGACCAGCTCTCTAAGAAGGGCTATCGTTTCACTTCCGATACAGACACCGAAGTGCTAGCACAGCTTGTGGGACACTACTACAGAAAATACGAAGGGAACCTGCTCGAGGCAGTCTCCCACGCACTTGGAAAAGTCGTCGGGGCATACGCCATAGCCGTAGTCGACAGAAACGATCCCGACAAGATGGTTGTCGCACGAAACTCCAGTCCCCTTGTGATAGGCATAGGCAAGGACAATGAGGAATTCTTCGTGGCATCGGACGCCTCTCCCATTGTCGAGTACACCGACAAGGTGATATACCCTTCCGATGAACAGGTCGCTCTGATCCAGATAGGGAAAGACGTACACCTTGAAAATCTCAGCCACGAGAGTATCGAGTACGACATCCAGACCCTTGACCTTGACATATCCAAGCTCTCCCGCGGAGGATACGAGCATTTCATGCTGAAAGAGATAATGGAGCAGCCCCAATGCATAGAAGACTGCATGAGGGGAAGAGTCATAGTAGACGAAATGCACCCGGAGAGCAATAGGATAGTGCTCTCGGCCCTTAGGAACTTCAAGGACAGGCTTCTCCAGGCAAGACACATAATTATCGTGGCCTGCGGAACATCATGGCATGCAGGACTTATCGGAAAGCAGCTCATAGAATCCATGTGCCGCATAAGGGTTGAGGTGGAATACGCCAGCGAGTTCCGCTACCGTGATCCGGTAATAGAGAAGGACGACGTCATAATAGCCATCAGCCAGAGTGGAGAGACTGCCGATACTCTTGCAGCCATACAGCTGGCAAAGCAGTGCGGAGCCCTCGTCTTCGGAATAGTCAATGCAGTGGGCTCTTCAATAGCAAGGGCAGCCGACACAGGAGTATACATCCACGTAGGCCCTGAAATAGGCGTAGCCTCCACAAAGGCATTCACGGGACAAGTCACCGTACTTACAATGCTCGCCCTTGCCCTCGGCCATGAAACCGGAGCCCTTTCGGATGAAGAGTACACGAAGACAATATCCGAACTCTCCACCATTCCGGACAAGATGAGAAAAGTCCTTGAAGACAAGGAAAGAATCCGCAATCTCTCCCAGAAGTTCACCTACGCAAGGAACTTCCTCTACCTTGGAAGAGGATTCAACTACCCTGTGGCGCTTGAAGGAGCGCTGAAGCTAAAGGAGATAAGCTACATTCACGCAGAAGGCTACCCTGCCGCCGAAATGAAGCACGGCCCTATCGCCCTTGTGGATGAGAACATGCCAATAGTGTTCATCGCAACACACCATCAGCTCTACCACAAGATAATAAGCAATATGAAGGAGGTGAAGTCCAGAAACGGGAAGATTCTCGCAATCGTATCGAAGGGAGACAGAGACGTCTCCGAAATCGCAGACGACGTATTCGAGGTTCCAGAGACGCTAAACTGCCTCGTACCGCTTCTTAGCGTCATTCCACTTCAGCTGCTAGCATACTACGTGGCAGTAGCCAAGAACCTGGATGTGGACATGCCCAGAAACCTGGCAAAGAGCGTCACAGTGGAATAGGGGTAAAACAAGGCAATACGCCTATTTATTGTTCTCTATTCGAAATAGTTTGTCCTCCTGCGACAATTTCAAAATATAGTATTCGTCTTTTTTCAATGCTTCAGGCAGCTTATCATAAAGCATGGAGACGACAAACTGGACTTTCCGGTCGAAGACCACTTCCGCTAATTTGACGAGTTGATTATCATGCATCAACTCTTTTTTATCATTGAGGACAAAATGCAAGCATGGTATTCCCTCGTTATCAGCAAATACGGTATATGCTATATCAAAACAAGATATTTCTCCCTGTTTCTTGCCTGAGCTAAAATTAGGGTTCACTGTGTGAAATTCATACACACATTTTCCATCGCTCTCATCCGTCTCAAATACCACTGCATATTTCTCCCCATATATAATTTCAGAGATATTGGAGAATATTGCATTGAACTTCTTTAGCTGTTCCTCCAACCGAGAAGTGAATTCATTTGCAAAAAGTCCACTATCTATTTCCTCCAACTCTTTACTCTTCTCTTTGATGGAAGATTCCACATCCTCAATCTGATTCACGTATGACTCATATATACCCTTTCTTCTTGATGCCTCGGAAATCCGACTTATTATATTTTCCAGCTCATCGTACGTATTTGATTTTCTAATACTTTCCGCAAGTTTCTCTTCTTTTTCCTTCAGAGTCGACAGTTGTTTTTCTTTGGTGGAAATATTTTCCAACACAGAAGGAAGATCTTCAGATAGGAACTTTTTCTTACTATCAATCATTGAATTATGATAAGAAACAAGTTCATTGAACGTCCTCTGCATCTTTGGAATAAAGGATTCAGCTTGCTTGTATATCGCTTCAAGCCATGGCGCATCATTATTGAACCGCTGCTTGTCAAAACCTTCCAATGTCTCCTCTATCAATTCTTTTCTCAAGCGTAGAAGAGATATCTCCGAACTCAGTCGATTCATGCTTACCCTGACACTGTCCAACTCATCTATATCCTTCTCCAAATCTTTATTTATGTTAAGCCCGTTTTTAAGCCTTGTCAATTCATTCAATTCTGAGTCCATGCTCTGGAGAGCCACCTTGTATTCGTTTTTCGTATGCTCTCGTTCCAATCGTTTTTTGAATTTCTTCTCAGCTGAAATTTCAGCACTAATCTTTGCCTTGTTAGCGGCATCCTTATTAGGGCAACCAAACATGAATAGATAAAGGGCCTCATAATCCTCCTTCTTCCCCATATGTATCGTATTCAACGTATTCTCAAGTCGATCATTTGTAATACGTATATTGTGAGATATCATCTGTCTGAAAGTCGGAGACTCCATTTCCGGGCTCTGGAACAGCTCGCCAGCAAGCATCTTCCCCATTTTTTTCTTATCCAATGGAACAGGGGTGCCATTTATCGTAAACAACTTTCCCGCCCCTGATTTAAAGTCTCTAACAATCTTTACAGATCTTTTAGGGCATTCAAGATTATCGACGAGCTCCAGTTCTACGTAAACATCTCTCTTCTCAAGAAAATCTTTGACTTCGGCATATAATCCGGCTTTATTTTCAGGATTCTTATATATACCCTTCAAATCACCACCTAAACAGTAATCTATAAGTCTTAGCAAGGTAGTCTTGCCGACATTGTTACCTGTCCCAGTGGTATTTACCGGAGTTTGGTCTATAATCAGATTCAACCCATCATGAAATTCTATATTACGAATCTCATTGCTTGGAGTATATATCCTTAATCTTCTCAAATACATAATTCGACATCTCCACTTACAGTTACATAAGCCGCATTTATGAGATAAAGCCAGTCCAGACTGAAAATCAGTGTAGAAAGACTCATCCCGCTTGACTTTTTTACTTCGGAATACAATTCAATCATACTCATATTCCCTTTTTCCTGAAGGGTCTTGAGTACGATAGCGCCATTAAAGTATATGCTATCTTTGGGGTTTATGCTATCAGGCATCAACATGGCTATAACCCTTGGGGGCTTCAAAAATTTTACATCTCATGAAAGCGTCAACAACAACTGCCCTGACGCCTAAATTCATAGCCTCAATGGAAATATCGTTGGCATAGCTATCGCTTCTAGCCATCTGCACCGCACCTTCAACGATTTTGTCAAACAAGGCAATACCTTCATATGACGTTCGATAACGAGAATACAGGTCGCTCAAATTTTGCAATATGAAAATTTCAACAGGATTTCCCAGCTCAGTGCACTCCCTATATATATCGTTTAATCTACCGACATAGATTTTGTATTCATTAATCAACCTGTTATACTCTTCCAGATCGTTAAACCGTATTTTATCGGCAATATCATACGGATTTGGAATTCGCTGTGGATTTGTTGCCATTCCATTTGGTGCCTTAGCTAGCTTCTTAACGATAAAAGCAAGATCCGAAGTCGAAATTATTGGGAGCCCAAATCCAGGAATCTCCGCACAAACGAGATCATAAACAGATTTCATTTTATCGATATCGAGACTATTGACATCCTTAATAATAGAATCAATGTCTATGATGTCATCTGAGGGGGTAAAAAGTATTCCTGGTTGATTGATATATGTCTTCTTCCTCAATTCCTCTGCACTTCCTATCAGATGAAAAACTTTGAATCTGAATCCACCATATTTTGCACTATCGATCTTGTTCAGGGATGAGTCTATCTTTTGCTTTGTCAAAGATGATGTAACCTGGACTAAGATCTTATCACCGAAAAAGGCTAAATCGACACCTGGACTATTTCTCTGCTGCTCATTGACATTAGTCAGATTCCATCCATATAGCAGGTTTAGAAGATCTCTAACGAAATTCTCCGAATGGACATTGTTGTTTAATAGATTAATCTTAGTACCTGACTCTATTGACCCCTCAAAAGCATGAAGGGCCGAGATGATACTATCCACATATATTGTTCTTTTCATAGCTTTCGTAAAGACACCTTTTTCCCATCAAAAGCAATACCAAATGAATACGCCGGCCATAGTAACTCTCCCTATTCCTCCTCCGCAAACATCGGGTCCCAAGGTGGAAGCATGGTAGGCTTCTGTCCTAGCATGTTCAGTATATCAGAAGGGATATACTTCTTCTCCACAACCAGCCTGAACATGTACTCGTTGAACCACTCGTCTGTCATGATGATGTTCCCCTTGTAGCCGGAGTCTGCGCCCCAGCTGTTCTCAACCATCCATTTCACGGGAGAGTCGTTCTTAAGGTCAACGGCAATGAGTGTCATAGCGTGGGATGATCCGCTGGCGTATGTCTTTATCCTCTGCTCCTTGTCCATTCCGAACTTCACGCCCATGAGGGATTCATAATCATAGTTCCCTATGTCGGCAATCCCCTTCTTCCTATCGAGGAACTTTCCCACATCGCAGGAGAAATACATTGCGGTGTTATCCTTTATCGAGGCGATCGCCATCTCCTTTATCCTTTCAATAGGGAGATTGACATAGAGCCAGTTCTGCCCGTCGTATACATGACGGTCGTACTCGATTTCATAGACCTTGCCGTACTCCCTTGTTGGATCGTTCATCACCATTATGTAGTTGTTCTCGAGGTCTTCTCCGACGTACTCGTCATAGAAAGATTTCGGAGTGTATGTCCTGCTGTCTACGAGATTTCCCTTGGAGTCGTACCTGTCCCATGTGAACTCCGTAGGAGGAGTACCAAGGCAGATGCTGAGCATGTGATAAATTTCCTTTAGCATCTCCTCCTTCATTTTCTGAAGGTCAGCTCCCTTTCCGGCGTCACGAAGCTTGAGGCCGTCTTCACGGAGCTTAAGCGACAGCTGGGAGCGCATGGCAGAAGTGTTGTTCGAGCACAGCGTCTCCTTCATGGCATCCGATGGGACGAGACCGTATTTCATAACGAGGTTAGACACTCCCGTAAACTGTCCGCCGTCACTGATGGGGTTCTTGAACAGCCAGTCCACTTTCCTGTCCTCGAATGGAAGGTTCCTTGTGTCTATCACTCCCTGCAGAAAGAGGTTCGCCTTCTCCAGCTGGTCGTAGAAGAAGATGTAGTTCTGAGAGAATGTGAAACTACCCAGGTCGAACCTGTCTATCATCCTTGCCCTTAGGACATTCAGCCCGCTGAAAAGCCAGCATCTTCCGGAGCTTTTCTGGTCCGTCCTTCCCTTTGTCTTCACTTCGTCTGAGAAATGGATGTCCATGGTGGGATTCTCACTGCTAAGAGCGAGCGTAGAGATGGGAGTCGTGTTAAGTGCGTTTCGTATCGCCTTGTCCGATGGGGTGCCAGCATAGCCTTCCTTTATTCTGGAGAGCATTTCAGGAGAGATTCCTCCGGATTTGTCCTGAGCCTGGAGTATCGCTCCAATAGAAAGCGCAATCATTGCGAGAGTGATTCTTCTTTTCATATTTCTTCTTTGTTTGTTTTCTATACTATTCTATTTCAGTTTCTTAACTGCAAACCCGCTTTGGGTTCATCGTATTTCATTACCTAAGGCTTCATCACCTAAGGCAGCATGTGAAGCCTACTTCGAATCAATTTCCCTGTATTCGTGCGAACCGATGCCATCATCCACGTTCTCAAGGTCAAAGGCGCTCCCATATCCGTTATCAGCGCCCTTCAATTCGCCTTTCACACCATCATTCACTTCATCATCCACATCATCATATCTATCATCGTACCCTGCAATGGACAGAGGGACGACAGTAGATGCCGGTCCTTTCCTTGATGAAGATTTGAGGGACTTCGAAGAGCGTGTAGGACTGACTCCCATTCCCTCGAGTTCACGCACCTTTCTGACAACGGAAGACTTTCCTCCCGATAGCTTCCTTGTCGCGTCGTCGTACGCCTTCTTCGCAGAATCCAGGCACGAGCCTATCTTTGCGTGCATTGCCATCCAGTCCTCTATGCTTTTCATAAGGTCCGATGCAGTGCTGTACACCCTGTCCATGTTCTGCTTCTGCTCCTTCTGCTTCCATAGCATCTGAATCATGTTAAGTACGATCATGAGGGTCATCTGGCTTACAATGAGGACTCCGTTCTGCCTCGCATCCTGCCACAAAGCGGGATCATCCTCAAGCATGAGAGAGAATGCCCCCTCGCTCGGAATAAACATTATGTTGAAGTCCACCTTCCTCTTTCCTGACGGAATGTAGGAGTTGTAGTCCTTCCCCTTCAGCTCGTCCACGTGCTTTCGGATACTTTCGGTATTCCTTTTCGCAAAGACTTTCTTGTCCGATGCATTCTCCGCATTGCAGTAGGCCATGTAGTCATTGAGGCTCATCTTCGAGTCCACGACCACCATCGTCTCATCGGGATAGAATATCAGCACATCGGGAATCATTGTCTTTCCTTCATCGCTCTTGAGCTCCCGTCCAAGTTCATCAGTGATTACGCCCTGGCTCTTGAAATGGATCCCTTCCTTCAGCCCCGCACTTTTCAGTATGTCCACAAGAAGCATCTCCCCGAAGTTCCCCTGGACCTTGGAGTATCCGGCAATCGCATCGGCAAGATACTTCGCATCGTGGGAGACATCCATGCTGCGCCGATCCAGCTCCTCAATCTTCTGCTCCAGGCGCGAATGCCTTTCAAGGCTGTCCTTCTGGGATTCTTTGACACTGCGGGTGAACTCGTCGAACTTCTCCCGTACCGGAGAGAGAAGTTCCTCAATGGTCTTTGCACTCTTTTCCTTGAATATGTCGGAGTTCGCACTGGAAAGCGAAGCGAAAGCATCCTTGAGACTCTCCATCTCAGCCTTGCGATGCTCCTCCCTTATCCTCTCCTGCTCCCTTCTTTCACTATCTATCTGCTGCTCGTAGGCCTCTCTTGAAGAAATTGCCGTCTCAAGGCCCGACACCTTGGCCTCCGCCTCGGCAATCCTGTCCTGAAGGACATCCTTCTGCATCTCATAGTCCTTCACAAGGGAATCCTTGCGCTCCTCGAATGAGCGTGAAAGCTCATCCTTCTGTCTCTGGAAGTCCAGCACCATCTCATCCTTCTGCCTATGGTATTCATTTGCCAAAGTAACCTTCTCACGGGAGTGCTTCCCGTTAATGAGCAAAACAGTCACGACAAACGCAACCAGCGAAAGCACCAGTGCGCAAAGGAGTATTATATCAACAGAGCCCATTCAATGGTAGGTTTTCCGTCCTGACGCACCGGGGAAAAGTCCCGGAGCAAGACAACAATCAATCTCTCTATTTCTGAAAAGGCGTCTCCCTACAGGGGCGACTGCCCCGCAGAAGACCGCTACCACAAAAATACTCAAAATTCCTCCAAGTTGCCATATCGATTGCAGAATTGTGCAAAGTTTGCGATTTTTGCAAAGATATGACTTCACAAAGGAGAATGACACTGTTCTGGATAGGGGGACTCTCGGTCCTTGCCCTATCTCTTCTTTGCGACCTCCTTTCAGGTGGAGTGCACCTTTCCCTTTCACAGACAGTGCAGGGACTTTCGGGCAAAGAACCGTATGGAGACATAATCCGGAGCATCCGCCTTCCAAGAATACTTACCGCACTGCTAGCCGGAGCATCCCTGTCCCTTGGAGGAGCGCAGATGCAGGCTATCTTCCGGAATCCTCTAGCAGACCCGCACATAATGGGAGTAAGCGGAGGAGCCGCCCTCGGGGCAGCAATAGTGACACTCTGCCTTGGAGGAGCCTCAGTCTCCGGAATTCCCGTAGCCCTTGCAGCCGCTCTTGGTGCAGTAGCATCCTCACTGCTTGTCGTTGCCGTAAGCCTAAGGACAGACAGCGGAGGGACCCTACTTATATTCGGAGTTATGCTAGGGTTCATACTCAGCGCCGTATCTTCAATAATCCAGTACACCGCCGACGAAGAAAGCCTCAAGCTGTTCTACAGCTGGAGTGCCGGCAGTTTCTCTGGAACAGGATACAGGGAAGTGGCCATAATGGGAGCAGCCCTTGTCCTTGCCCTGGCACTTTCACTATCGAACATAAAAGGGATGGACGCAATCCTGTTCGGAGACGAGTTCGTATCCTCATTTGGAGGCAGTCCTTCACGCATAAGGATACTGTCCCTAGCCAGTTGCTGCCTTCTCAGCGGAGCGGTAACAGCATTCTGCGGACCGCTTGGATTCGTCGGAATAGTCTCGCCCCACATAGCAAGATACCTTACCGGCTCATCCCTTCACAAAAGGATAATCCCGTCAAGCCTTCTATGCGGAGCCATAGTATCCCTGCTGTCTGACGCACTGTCACAGAGTTTCAGTATACCGCTACCCGTAGGGAGCACAATGGCGATAATAGGGATACCTATTATATTGATGATACTGTTGAGAAAATAGGACAATGTACCATTGACTTTAGGAAAGATTACATGAAAACGAGTCTGTCATCTTCCAAGATGTCGAATCTCTTTTCCCCCTTTCATGTTCACTTTGTCAACTATGCCACATTGAGCAGAACGACGCATCATTATTCACTACCATCCATGCCTGCATGGGAATGAACCGCATCCAATGCCCCATTTCACATTTGATCATTTAGCACCATATTTAGAACACAAACAACCATTATCAGAACAAAATTAGCTAATTTCTGAACAATATTAGGTAATATTGGAACACTTTTCACTATTTATTGATATATTTGCAAAAAGAATGGATTCAATGGGAACAGAGATATTGCGCATAATTGAAGGAGGTCTTTCTAATGATATTCGGAAAATAGTCAGCTACTCGAACAGGCTTGCAAACAGGCTGGAGTCCGAAGGAGATATCTCCATGGCCAAATGCATCAGAGAGAAAATCGACCTTGCATCAAAATCTTCGAATATCTCACCTGACGCACTAAGGATCCTTCCCGTAGACCAAGACAGCCGGCTGCAGATTGTAGAAGTAGTCCCTTCTGACGAAAGAAGGCAGAAAATAGTCTTAAGCTCGTCAGTCGAAAGGCAAGTTGAAGAGTTTATCTCCCTTGTCAATAATTCTTCCAAGCTGGAACTTGCCGGAGTGATGATCCCCAAGAGCATGCTCCTTTATGGCCAACCAGGATGCGGGAAGACCAGCATAGCGCACTATGTCAGTGAAAAGACCGGACTTCCGCTAATCGTAGCCAGACTCGATGGGATAGTGTCATCCTTGCTTGGAAGCACAGCAAAAAATCTGAGGAAGATCTTCGACTATGCCAGCAGCATTCCATGCATTCTGTTTCTTGACGAATTTGATGCAATCGCCAAAGCGAGAGATGATGCACATGAACTAGGAGAATTGAAAAGAGTCATAAACAGTCTTCTCCAAAATATCGACACTTTTCCAAACGGATGCGTCTTGATAGCTGCGACAAACCATCCAGACCTCCTAGATAAAGCGGTATGGCGAAGATTCACCCAGAAAGTGGAAGTGGGACTGCCTTCAATATCGGAAATCATGGAGATGATTGATGTTTTTTCCGAGCCTTTTGACATGGACATCCTAAAAGACAATACCCGGAAGAGGGCTTTTGCAAAAACAGTCAAAGACCTTTCACCTTCCGACATCAAGACGGCATTCGACAGAGCCAAAGCCCAAGCCGTACTAAAAAATGAAAAGTCCATTTCCGTGACAAAACTTCTCGAGAGCGTATTTGAATTCAAAGAGGCCGCAGAACGGAGAGAATTTAGCGAAGAGGATCTCATAAGATTCCTCAGGAACAATGGAGCTACCATTTCTGAAATCAACAAAGACCTCGGTATCAGCCTAAGGAGAATAAAGGAATTTGGTCCCCATCGCAAACAGGAAGACTGACATTGGTGTTTGACTAGATTGCTAATGCAATGCTCCCATTCCTTTGAAAGTGCGGAATTTCGGGCATACGTTTTAAGTTCAGTAGGACAAGACATCCATATACTTTATATTTTCAAATAATCGAATGATCAAGGCTACAGACATATCCATAGGCTATCCGGCACTCCCATCTCCGCTTCTAAGTGGGATTTCCACGGAGATTTCAGAAGGGGAATGCATTCTTCTCTGCGGTCCCAACGGCTGCGGCAAGACTACCCTCATGAAAACACTGTCGGGACTTCTCAAGCCTCTGGACGGGACTGTTGAATGCACATCGAATCCCATGATGGTGCCAACGAGGATTCCGAAAATCAAAGGTTTCACCCTTGAAGAGTTCATCGGGACTTCACAGCTGACTCGCTTCTCCCCTTCCCTTTCAATTCCAGTCTCAAAACCTCGCAGCAGTTCCGCTTCCATCCCCGGAGACTCCATACACACTTCCTTGGAGCTTCTCGGTATTTCAGAGCTTTCAGGGAAAGACATTTCATCCCTTTCAGACGGGCAGTTTCAGAAGGGGTGCATTGCCGCAGCCCTCTCCCAGAATGCGGATGTGGTGTTCCTTGACGAGCCTACGGCATTTCTGGATGTGGAAGGTAAGATTGACGTTCTTGACACCCTTTCAAAGGTTTCAAAGGAAAAGGGAATCAGCATAGTATTTTCATCCCACGACATCCTTTCATCCCTCCCCTATGCCACCAGGGTCATGGGATTTTCAAGGGAAAAGGAATCATCTGAAGAAAAGGGGACATCCCCCGTTCCTTCATTTCATCTTGAAGACAGCGGCAAAGACGCTCCCCTTGAGAAGAAACGGAAGATAATAGATTCATGTTTCCCGGATTATTTCCTAAATTTACGCATTGAGCGTTCCGCCACCTGAAAAGACTCTCGCCGACAGAGTGGGGAACGTCCTTAGCCCACGATAGCCAATGAACAGATTCTTCATTATAGACGGACACGCCCTTGTCTTCAAGATGTACTACGCCCTCCTGGGCAGAAGCACGATGCGAACAAGCCAGGGTGTAGACACGTCCATCCTCTTCTCTTTCACAAAATACGTCCTCGAACTTATCGAAAGGGAGTCCCCCACGCATTTTGCAGTATCGTTCGACCCTCCCGGAGGCACATTCCGGAACAAGGCATACCCCCTCTACAAGGCGAACCGCCAGGAGACGCCTTCCCTTGTCATAGAGTCCCTCGAGCCCCTGAAGGAGATCTGCGCCGCCCTTGACATTCCCGTCGTAATGGAGATGGGCTACGAGGCCGACGATGTGATCGGAACAGTCGCAAAGGCAAACGGCAGCCCCGACACCAAGGTATACATGGTGACACCCGACAAAGACTACGGTCAGCTTGTAGACGAGAACATATTCCAGCTGCGCCCGGGAAAAGCCGGAGAGAAGGACGAGCTGATGGACGCAGAGAAGGTCTGCGCCAAATGGGGAATCTCATCGACATCCCAGGTAATCGAGGTCCTCACCCTCTGCGGGGACTCATCCGACAATGTCCCCGGAGTGAAAGGGGTGGGAGAAAAGGGAGCGTCAAAGCTTCTAGGAAAGTACTCTACGGTAGAGAACATATATTCACACCTTGACGAACTGTCCACAAAACAGAAGGAGAAGTTCGAGGAGGCAAGAGAATATATCAAGATGAGCCACTTCCTTGTGACCATCAAGACGGACGTTCCCGTCGACACATCCCTTGACCGGTTCAAAGTGGTGGAAGAGCACTCGCAAAAGGCCGTTGAAGTATTCAAGAAATATGAGTTCAACTCTCTGCTGAAACATCTTCACAGCAAATCATCTCCTGCACCCGGCTCATCCAAGGGCAGGATCTCCATAGACTTCAAGGATGTCTCTCCGGAAGAGTTCATACCAATCGCAAAGAAATGCTCCCGCATATCCCTCATATGCAATGCCACCGGGAAAGACATCTTCTCCAGCGTAAAGGCCATAACGGTATGCGCAAGCGATTCCGCACAAGGGTCCGATGCAAAGAAAAGCAGCGAAGACAATGCCGTAAACGCTGAAAGCGAAAAGGGAAATGATAGCGGAAATAGCGCAAAGCCAGAAGCTTTCTACAGGTGCCACTGCGATCCCTCCCTTCTAAAGGAGATCCTGGAAGACGCATCCATCGAAAAGGTCGGAGACAATCTGAAGCTGCAGCTGAGCCAGCTTGAAAGCAGCGGGATAACTCTTGGGGGAAAGCTCCTTGACATAGGGCTCATGCACTATCTGATCGACCCTGAGAGAAGTCACAAGATAGAGTCCCTCTCTATAAGTTTCCTTGGAATAGGGCTTGAAGATGACTCCGCAAAAGAGGCCGAAGAAGAGCCGAAGAGCCTTTTCGACATGGCAGATGACGGCTCAGAAAGTGGCAGCAAAAGCGAAGAGGACGCTTATTCATCCAGAGGACCGCTTCCGGCGGTGCTCCTTCTTCTATGCGAGAGGGTATCCGTTCTCATGAAAAAGACAGACGGGAATCTCTGGAGCCTGTACGACAATGTGGAAGAGCCGCTTGTCCGTGTCCTTTCAAGCATGGAAAGACAGGGCGTAAAGGTGGACATAGGCCAGCTTAGGGCATACATCGAGACTCTCCGGAAAGAGACGCTTTCACTTGAAAAGGAGATAAGGGACATCGCCGAGGCCCCAACCCTTAACGTATCGTCACCAAAGCAGGTTGGAGACCTTCTCTTTGAAAAGATGCAGCTCGACCCCAGGGCGAAAAAGGGGAAGAACGGAGCCTACTCCACAGACGAGGCCACGCTCCTTGGCGTCTACGACAAGAGCCCCATCGTAGGGAAGATACTTGAATTCAGGGGAGCGAAGAAGCTGCTCTCGACATACATCGAGCCGTTCCCGCAGTACATATCCCCAGTGGACGGGAAAGTGCACACCACTTTCAACCAAACCCTCACATCGACGGGCAGACTCTCATCATCGAACCCCAACATCCAGAACATACCCATACGCGAGGAAAGGGGTAGGGAAATCCGCAAGGCATTCGTGCCTTCGTCAAAGGACGGGCTTATCCTGTCGGCAGACTATTCCCAGATAGAGCTCAGGATCATGGCGCACCTGAGCTGCGACGCCCACCTGCGCGCAGCCTTCAGAAACGGCCAGGACATACATGCCGCTACCGCTTCAAAGATATACGGAGTTCCCATAGAGGAAGTGACCAGGGAGCAGAGAAGCCGGGCCAAGACCGCCAACTTCGGGATAATGTACGGGATATCGGCCTTCGGCCTTTCACAAAGGCTGAGGATATCACGCAGCGAGGCAAAGCAGCTCATAGACGACTACTTCGCAGCATTCCCTGCGATAAAGTCCTACATAGACGACACCCTGGCCTCAGCCCGTGAGACAGGCTATGTGGAGACCATCTTCGGAAGAAGGCGATACGTTCCCGACATAACATCACACAACTCGACCGTAAGGCAGGCTGCAGAAAGGCTCGCCGTAAACGCACCCATCCAGGGTACAGCCGCCGACATCATGAAGATGGCGATGGTGAAGGTAGACCGCATGGTCCGTGAAAAAGGTCTGGAAAGCAAGATGATACTGCAGATTCATGACGAACTCCTTTTCGACACCTTCCCCGAAGAGGTCGAGACCCTGAGGGCCACAGTCACCGAAGGAATGGAAAAAGTATGCACACTATCAATACCCCTAACAGTAGAATGTAATTATGGCAAAAACTGGCTCGAAGCCCACTAGAGGGCAGCATAACGGCAGGATTACAGGGTCCAACGAAAAGACCCTCGCGCTAGTCGAAAAGGCGAAAAGCGGATCTGAAACCCAGAAGAGGCTAGCCTTCAACGACCTGTTCGAGAGCTACAAGGTCATGCTCATGTCGTATGTAACGAACGCATTCAACGACCTGACCTCATACGAGATAGAGGACATCGTCATGGTCAGCTTCCAGAAGGCGTTCCTGCAGATAGACTCATTCGACGGGATGCACTCCTTCACGACATGGCTCCAGACAATTGCCCGCAATACCGCCCGCGACACCCACGACAGGGAGGTGGTCCGCGGAAAAGGGAGGATCGAGCCACTCGGAGACGACCCCGAGGAAAAGCTCGGCGGACTAGGGGGAATGGACGACGGTCCGGAAAGCATCTACATAAACACCGAGAACTACGACACCCTCGTAGAAACCATCGACAATCTCCCGGACCTATACAGTGACATAGCCAGGATGAACATCATAGAGGGGATGGAATACAACCAGATAGCCGAGCAGCTTGGCATCAATATCAACACCGTGAAGACGAGGATAAGAAGGGCCAAGAGCATGCTGGAGGAAAGAATGAAACAGGACAGCTAGAAAAGAGAACTTCCATGGACTTCCCAGCATTTGAAAAAGCAATCCACTCGCTCTTCCCTGCAATCACCGAGGAGCAGATCCGTCTTTTCAGGGAAATGGAGCCACTGTACCGTGACTGGAACTCGAAGATAAACGTGATTTCCAGAAAGGACGTGGACTTTCTATACTCCCACCATGTGCTTCACTCGCTATCCATAGCAGGATACCTCGCGCAAAGAAGGAAAGAAGAGCTCGAGGGAATAGATGGAAAGAGCATACTTGACCTTGGAACCGGAGGCGGCTTCCCCGGGATTCCGCTTGCAATAATGTTCCCAGGCACTTCCTTCACACTTTGCGATTCCGTAGGGAAGAAGACCCTTGTAGCCCGGGAAGTGTCCACTGCCCTGGGCCTTGAAAATGTCACCATCGTAAACGAAAGGGCCGAAAAGCTCGGAAAGACATTCGACTACGTAGTGTCAAGGGCCGTGGCTTCCCTGCCAGACTTCTACCCATGGGTAAAGGGCAGATTCTCAAAAAGGATACTCTATCTGAAAGGAGGCGACGTCGTTGAAGAGATAGCCACCCTGATGGGCAGATACAATATGAAGAAGGGATCCGTTTCGACCTGGAGGATTGAAGACTGGGTTGATGATAGCCAGAAGGAGTACTATTCGGGCAAACTGCTTATTGATATTGCAAAGTAAGGGGGGGGCTTCTTATCTAGCAGCATATGTAGCAACCATAGTTCCCCTCATCAAAAAAACGGGGCATCTGACAATGCTCTATTTTTGTATTTGCCATGCAGTAAAGATGATTATTCTTCTCAAAAACAATATAAAAATGAGCAGATAAGCACTGTTTTTACAAAAATTATCGAAATTTTCTCATTTTTATAACCAAAATCCGTAAGAATTGTCTTATATTTGCGACAAGAATCCAATCCGCCAGATAATCAGGCATACTTTACAACAACAGGATACGATAAATGCTACTTAATTTTACGACAAGGAACTTTCGTTCCTTCAAGGAAGAATCCACCCTTGATATGGAGGCTGCTCCTATCAAGGAAATGAAAGACTCGGTGCACGGAAAAGAAGGACATCGCATCCTACCGGTTGCGGTTATCTTCGGAGCGAACTCAAGCGGCAAGTCAAACCTTGTTCTCGCACTTCACTCCATGGTTTCAATGGTTAGGAATTCCGTAAAGCTCAATCCTTCTGATAAACTGAGCCAAGATCCATTCATGCTTGACGAATCATCATTCAAAGAGTCTACTTCCTTTGAAATCCAGTTCATCGATAATGATACCATCTTCCGATATGGTTTTGAATACTTTACAGATAGGATAGAAAAGGAATGGCTGTTCAGAAAGATTCCGGGCAAAAAGGAGCACTACCTATTTCTGAGAGAGAATGACGACATTGGAATCAATAAGGCATATTTTAAAGAAGGGGCAGGAAAAGAAGGGGCGACTCCGTCAAACCGCCTATTCCTATCCCTGGTTGCCCAGTTAAACGGCAGCATTTCACAAACAGTCCTCAGTTGGTTCGACAGCGTTGAAATCATTCTCGGTAACACAGACACAAGTTACTTCGAAGCCAATACCATTGATATGATCACAAGGAATGAAGCATGGAAAGAAGCGGCTATTGGATTCCTAAAATCAGCATCACTCGGATTTGACGACATCACAGTAGTAGATGACGATGAAAAGCAACTCACGAATCAAAGCCCCATCTTTAGCAGTAAAGGGATTGGTGGCAAAAGGCTCATGACACGACACAACGTCTACAATAGCAATGGAGATGTTTCCAGGACCATCCTCTTCGATAAAAAGGACAAAGAATCTGAAGGAACAAAGAAGCTCATTAATCTATCAGGCCCGCTCTTTTCCATACTATCCAAGGGGAGCGTTCTCATCGTTGATGAACTTGATGCAAAAATGCATCCGATGCTAACAAAGAAAATCATCAACCTTTTCACCAGCAAAAAGACAAATCCCAACGGTGCACAGCTCATCTTGACGACACAAGACACCACTCTATTGGATATAAGCATCCTAAGACGGGACGAAATCTGGTTTACAGAAAAAGACCGGACAGACTGCTCCTCGCTATATGCCCTATCCGAGTTCAGAGAGCCTGATGGAGCAAAAGTAAGAAACGACAGAAGCTTCGCGAAAGACTATCTGAACGGTCGTTATGGAGGGATCCCCCTATTTTACTAAGACATGGGACTGCTGCCGAAATATAAAGTTGAACAGCTGAAAAAAAGAAAAGAGGCTGGTAAAATAAAAAAGAAAGAGATAAAGCATATATTGAAAAATTGGAGCGCAAGGCATCAGCAGTAGCCAATCAAAAGCTGGAATGCCTGGTTTGACGAGGTTCTCTACCACCCCAATGAAAATATGAGAAAGTTGTTCTTCGAAGCATGGAGTGTCACATTGAACGACAAATCGGCAATCTCGATTGCCGATTTACAAAACATTAACAATTAAGAAATTATAATTCGCCAATCGCGATTGGCGAACTTGGAAGAGTTTCATCAATGCAATAGTTCGCTAATTTTTCAAACATCAACTGGCATCCCTGATACCGAACAACAGTAATCTTTGAAACCAGTATCAGCTAAATGTATATTCGCGGATTTCCCGAACCTCTCCATATGGCTGTAGTTCATCCTTGTTGTCATGGTGCAGAGAATCATCGTCACAATGAAGAACTTGCGGAAAGATTTGCTTAAATTTGCAACGGCCATGAGGGACCTCTCTACGATTCCCTGGAGCTGGACAAATACGTTGTTTGTCATTACTTAGGAATGTTTGTATTATTCTTCTAAGTTACCGGCAATCAGTGATTATCCTGATTCTTCAGGTGTTTTTTATATATTGTCAATTATTTTTCCATCCTTGTGAGGGTTCATCAACGGGGTGTTCCAGATATGGGATGTTATTGTAAGTGATTATTTGCACACCTTTTATTGATTTTTAAGAAATATTAATATAATTTTCAACGATATTTAACCTAGAGTGTCATCAGGTAACTTTTTTTGACAGATGAAACACCTTGTTTTAAGAAATTTCGGCCCACTGAAAGAAGCTGACATAAAGATTGGAGACATCAATCTTATAATAGGACCTCAGAGTACGGGAAAGAGCACCCTGCTGAAGACAGCAAGCTTTTGCTCCTGGGTCGAGAAGATTGCTCTTGTCGGCCATGAAGACTTTGTAGTCAGCGAAGACTTTTTAAAGGAATCATGGTTGGAATATTTTGATTTGGACGATTATCTGGAGAATGATACATATCTTTCTTATGAGACTGACCATGTGACGATTGAATACAGCGTCAAGGATAGACATTTCAATGTCTCTGTCAATAAGTCAAAAAGGTGGAAATACCATAGACCTAAGATCGCTTACATTCCATCCGAGCGTAATCTGGTAGCCGTAATCCCAGGCTGGAACAATCTGAACATGTCAAAATTTCTGATTGACTTCATGAATGACTGGGATGTTGCCAGAAAGTCAAAAATGGACGAAGAAATCTTGAACCTCGGAGTGAGATATTCTTACGACGCAAAGAGGAATGCTGACAGTGTGAGATTGACGGATGGGAAAGAAATCGATTTCATGGGTGCATCAAGTGGCCTACAGTCCCTCATACCGATTCTTGTGTATCTTTCTCACTTCAGTTATAGAAACGGTAAGAACAAGACAAAGAAAAGTGTCAGATTCGAACAAGAGAAGGCGAACTTTATCAACAGGTATCTTTCAGAATACTTTGGCGTTGAAAAAATATACGTAGAAGCAGGAGTCGAGCCGGATTACAAGATGCTGATAAAGGATGAAAAGGCCAGGGAAAAGTTTGAATCAATAGTCAAGTCATTTTTCGAGAATCAGCACTGCGAGATATTTCTGGAAGAGCCGGAGGACAACCTTTTTCCTCCGACGCAGGCCCTTCTGGTTGACTGGATGTCAAGAATGAGCAAAGGACCTCACGGCAACAAGTTTTTCATATCCTCTCACAGCCCTTATGTCTTGACAGCCCTTTTAAGCGAGAATATCAAGTTCAATCTTTTCCTCACAGACAAGTATGGAGGAAAGGTGAAAGTGAAAACGGCTTCCGATGAAGACTTGCAGAGAATCTACGAAAACGGTATTGACGCCTTTTTCAATCTTTCATCACTTGCAATAGGGTAGCATCTACGGCAAACTACTGTTTCATGCTCACGCGCGCGCGAAACAGGACGGCAACAAAAAATATTTTGCGAATTAACACAAAAACACTACCTTTGCATTCCCTTTCGGCTTTTGCCGGCAAGACAACCGTAGACAATAAAAAATATTTCATATGAAAAGGACTTACCAACCATCAAACCGCAAGAGGGTGAACAAGCACGGATTCCGTGAGAGAATGTCCACTCCCAATGGACGTCGCGTTCTTTCGGCTCGTCGTCGTCATGGCCGCAAGAAACTCACCGTATCCTCAGAAGACAGGTTCTAGTATCTTGCATACGCGAATTAGACCGGTGGTCCGTTTGGGCTGCCGGTTTTTTATTGCATGCAGGTTTGCCTTTTACCGAACGAATCATTACCTTTGAGTCAACCAAAACCACAAGATATGGCTGACTATCAGATTTCAGGGGGCCAAGACCCCTACGGAAACGGAAGGCCTCCTCTGCCAAAGACATACCTGGCCCTTTCAATAATAGTTACACTTATATGCTGCCTACCCTTCGGACTCATTGGCATAATCAACGCATCAAGAGTCGAGTCCAGATACAATGCAGGAAACTATGATGGCGCCTTGAAAGCCAGCAGAAATGCCAAGCGCTGGTCTCTTGCCGGAATACTCTTCTATGTCATTGTTTTCATACTGCTGTTCATTCTGCTAATGTTCGGCGCCATTGACGCCAACTCGCTACAGGATTTTGAATTCTAAGGGGAAAAGTGAACGCATCATCTGGGTGGTAGGAGCAGTAGCCGTCATTGGCCTCGCAATCCTATACAAGGTAGCCGACCCATCCAAAGGGGTACTGTTCCCGAAATGTCCTATTAAAATGCTTACAGGATACTCCTGTCCAGGGTGCGGGAGCCAGAGAGCGGTGCACGCCCTTTTGAATCTGGATTTTGTGGAAGCATTCCGCCAGAATGCCCTGATGACAGTATCGCTTCCGTTCATTGCGCTTCTTGTATATTCAGAAGCGACAAGGCAGAAACATCGGAAACTCTACATGGCTCTATCCGGCAAAGTGGCGATTGCAGCATATATAGTCGTAATTTTCACCTGGTGGATCGGCCGTAACATAATGGGGATTTAACCGGACATAAAACTCTCCACAAGGAATCGAAAATGACCGGTAGGAAACGAGAAAGTGATTTAGGAAAAACAAAACGCTATTGATATGGACTTTTGCAAATCATGCGGCGCAATAATAGACGACAACGCCCTCTTCTGTCCCTCATGTGGCCAGCCCGTTTTCGATTTGGCGGGGACCAATAACACTTCATCTGGGAAGCTAACACCCCTCATGGATTCCTCATATACATTCACCCGCAACAGGGATGAGCAGAAAGAGGAAGGCGGAGAGTAAGCTCACTCCAAACAAAAGGTCATAAGAACAGAACATGGCAGGGAACCACCCCGCCTGCCAAAGGCGTATAGCCCATACTGAACGCTTCCACCCGGGATCCCGAAGACCAGCATTCATCCAAATATGTGCGTAAAGGTCATAGCCCTGAGAAAAGGGCAACGTTTTCTGGTTAAGCCACAATCATAGATAAAAAATATTTTATACTATTGGCATAAATAGGCTCATATATAAAATATATTTAATATATTTGTAGCATGATTGAAATCGACAACAGCCTATCGAATGCGGAAATAATTTCGATTTTGGGGCACAATTTCAAAGGCTACAGAATGGCTCTGGGAAAGACTCAGGCGGACATAGCAAATGAAACAGGTCTCAGCCTTCCTACCGTAAGCAACTTCGAACGTGGTGCATTGCGCAACATTTCGATGAAAGCGTTCCTCTCATTGCTACGGTCCATCGGAATGATAGGGAATACCAATACGCTTTTACCGGAGATACCTGTTTCCCCATATTTGATATCCGCTATCAGCAAAAAGCAGAAAAAGAGGATACGCCATGGAAAGTAACATAGTGATTGTCAAACTATGGGACACCGAAATCGGGAGGGTGTACTGGGATGGGTCAGACCCAAGACGCCCGCACTCCGTCTTTCAACTCAGCGGAGAAGCGGCAAAAAACGGCTGGCCTATAGCCCCTATGGAGATGCCTTATGCCAGCGACCCTGTCAGAGCTAGCCTCCCGGCATCTTTCAGAGATAAAGAATCATCATTCCTTCCAAGATTCATATCCGACTCCCTGCCAGATGAATGGGGAAACTCTCTCATAGTCAAATGGGCCGCAAAAAAAGGGATCCCGGCCAGACACATCTCCCCGGTCGATAAACTTTCTTTCATAGGGAAGAGAGGGATGGGCGCCCTCGAGTATATTCCGCAGACATATCAGCCTAAGGGACCGGACAGTATCAACCCCTAACTCCCGCTGAGTTTACGTAATATCCAGCTCCATCATTTGGAGTGTCTTGGTCTCTGCCTTGGTCCTCTCGCACAGGTGCCACTCACCGTCGATTTCGACCTTTCTCACGTTCTGTAGGAAGCGTATCATGTCCTT
>Ga0181612_156434_pt1 | contig 31140 bp, 17 predicted proteins | sample HoacroProtozoa21_FD_119630 | JGI IMG/M metagenome (GOLD analysis project Ga0181612, IMG submission 119630) | Hoatzin crop microbial communities from Cojedes, Venezuel. Combined Assembly of Gp0051906, Gp0051904, Gp0051908 | reverse complement strand
GAAACCCCAAAGGGTTGTTTTTTTCCATCTGGAATTTGTTGGCTCCTACTTTATGAAAGAGCAGGCTGGCAGCAGTAATGCCCATGAAGGATGTGGCTTTTGCTTTTTACAAAGTCAGTGAGAGACCTGATAGAGGGGACATGAACCAGCATGAGTGCTTGTGGCAATAAAGCTTATTTTCTTAAGATAAAATGACATTAGCATAAATATGTACATTTTTGCTGATGTAAGATGACTCCCAGCAAAAGCCTACTACTGGAGATTAAGCTAAAGTCTGCAGCCATAAGGTCTCTAATAATCTGGAGCAGAAAAGTGATGGGGAGCAGAAGAGGGACTCTGAGAGGCAGAAAGAAGAGCACAAGCTCATTCCAACACAGACCGTTTAAGATTGCCAGCAGCAGGACTCCAGTGCTGAAGTTGAGCCATTATTCTGGCCCCAACAAAATCAATTAAAGTATTGCCATTTAACTGAACAGGCCAGCTGGCTTAAAACTGTCTAGAGACATGCTGAGAATAATCTCCTGCAAACCTGCTTGCTCCCGGGGCCAGAAGGGGAGCTTGGTAGCCAGTGTCTAAAACCCCTCACCCTATTTCAGCTCTTTTCGGTCGCTAGAGGAAGGTCCCTGTATCACAGGACCTGGTGCAGGAAGTCCTCCACCTTGTGAGCTGATCAACTTTTTTTGATTAAAAAAATATCCAGTCATCCTAAATCGGCCAGCTTGGACGCCTGTGCCCACTGTCAGCATTTTGGAGCAGTGCTGCAGCCAGTCAGGGTGTCTGCTGCTGATGTAGCTTAAACCACAACGCACACTACAGCAGCTTTAGACACTGCCCCGTTTTCAGCTACATATGGTAAGCCTACGTTTCTGAGGCACTGTATTATTTTGCCTCCTGACTTGAAGAAGCCCCCAGTGTTGCAATCTTCATACTAGAGGGTAGGGGAGAACTTCTCGTTGAGCAAGAGACGTGCAGCAGGAGGGCCTATGCATGCACATCTACCTGTGATCCCAGCCCTAGCCCAGGCTCTGCTTTACGGGCCACCGGCGGCAATTAGGGGCTCACAGGACCCCATTACGAGTGACATCTGCTTGTCGGTGGTCCAGGGGCCGCGAGTGCCCCTTCCACCCTTCCCCACCAACACCAGGGGTCTGCTCCTGATGCTGCCCACCACCGCGGCAGCCCACCTCGCCCAAGTCCCCGGGCAATGGAGCCACCCTCGCCCAGGTTAGATGCCCTCCTTCTCCAGCGCCACGTCGACAGCATTGCTCTCTGTACGAACGGAGCAATATTTTTTTATTCATAATTAGAGCTGAGTCTCCTAGAATAATTATAGAGTGCTACTGGCTCCAGGCAGGTTGGCAAAAAAATTAATTTGGGCTAATTTGTCAGAGACCAGGGAAGTATGTAGTATAATGCATGTATCATTTACTCAGCTTGCAGTGCCTCCATTAAGCAGATAGTTCGCAAGGCCTTGAAACAGGGGCTCTTCCTTCCCCCAGGCACACAGCCTCACTAGAGCAACATCACAGAAACAGAACAAAATAAACTATTGACTGAAAAAATAGATACATGTTGATATTTGCCATCTTAAAGTCAATTAAAACATGAACACCATACTGCCTTGTAAGGGCAAGTAACTCTGTATTTATTTTATCCCTTTGCCAGTACAAATATGACACTAATTCTGAGCAAATGGGCATCCAAAAGCCTAAATTAATAAACAAAGTACCTGAAAATCAATAGAGGTGAACAAAACAGTCAACAGTATTAAAGTTGTTCAAACACTTGGCAGGGGACTGAACCAACATTTGCAGGCTTGTATAACTGAAGTGATCAATCAAATTACAAACCAAAGAAGCAAATGTCAGGTAAACAGCATTTTATGCATCTGTGTCTCTGACTGCATATTAATTTCTTTACCCATAATTTGTCTTTACTCAGTCTGACTTGTCACAGAGTTATTGTGGGCAATTTATCAACCACTTGAGCATGAACTCTAAGCAGTGCTCTTCTCCTCCCATCTCCCCCAGCCTCCTCATGCTGTCTCAGGGCACCGGGAGAGCTAAAAAGGAGGGCACAGTTGGGGTAGAAAAGTCGTCTTGTTGGCAGAGTTCCATTATTCCTGGTGAGAAACAAATACACCTTGACAGAAAAGAATCTAACTACCGCTTGGAAGGTTTGCTTGAGCCACTCACTCAGAGGGACAGTCACCAGGCCATGCAAATGAGAGTCCAAATTTTGTTTAAAAAACAAAACCAAAAAAAAGCCATCATCAGTTGTTTTCCTTGCGGAAAGTACAGTCACTGGAGCTGTCGCTGGAGGTGGAAGGAGTCAACAGCTTAGTCCCACACCTGCTCTGAGAGATGGGAAGAGCTAACCAAGGATTTGACAGCAACCCTATGAGTGGCAGCCTGTCCCCTCTGGTTGACAGGCCAAGCATTTCTGCACAGATCTTCTAATTCCTGCACAGGAGCCACCTCAGTTTAAGCAGCCCCTCTCTCCAGACTCGTTAGTTTTGCTCACTGTGCAGCCACAGAGAGTCCATCCCTCTCTTTAAGTGCAGTTCGTTGCCTGCATCCTCTCTCACTCCAAGACACACCTTGCACTTCTGCCACCAGCAGAAGTCAGCGTGTGGGCTGGTTTCTACGTTTATTCCCTCACACAAGCAAGTCCGCATGAAAATCTAACTCTCAGGCTGGCAGCGTGGTGCACATGTAGCCACCGTTGCTAGAGCCCCTGCTGTCCTCCTGGGTGACCTCCTACACTGGGGGCTTGGGGAGCCTGCCAGCCTTTGCCATACTCTCACCTTTACCTTCAGGACTCCTAATTTTTTAAAAAACAAAAAGGTTCCACAGTCACTGGCAGGGTCTCTGCTGCTGTTACAAGTACAGGGGAGCGAAAAACCATGCAATTATCAGGGCAGAAAGTGCTGGAGACTCACAAATGTGTGTGGGGTGAGTAAAGACCTGGTAATTATTAAAAGAGAGTTTGCAATAGAGTAGCTCTGATGTACTTTGGGGAAGGGTGGAAGGACCCATGAACTGCATTACCAGTTCAGACGCAGAATTTCTGAAGAAACCGGTTTGATGAAGTTTGAGCAACATTCTGGTTGAGTCAAGTCAGTGTGGGCCCTCTCTGCTGCCTGCACTCATCTTCTTTCACTCCTGCCTGGCTGCACACCCATCTATCTCTATGTTGGCATAGCATGGAGCGTAATAGTCATATGGGACATACACCTGTTATAAAACAAATGCTACTACCATTCTTGGAAGGCAAATGTTTCTCCAGGTCTTAATATTGGTAGAACTAAATCCATCTTGGAGATGAACCACAGCTCACTGAAGCCCATGAAAAGGCTCTGACTCATTTCAATGGCTGTTGGATCAGGCCCTGTGTAAAACATTTTACGCAAGCCTTTGGAAATCAAACATGTCTTTATCCACTCAGATTCAGGGAAAAAGATTTCCAAAAACAGATGCCTAAATGAATCACTTGCTTTTTGACACTGCCAAACAACCATCACTCACAGGTTTTAGTGTGACCAGGACTGCATGATGACTGGAAAAAAACCCAAGCCCCACAACCAAAAAAATCCCCAAACAAACTGTAGCTGTCTAGATACCTCTGCAGATATGCATGTGTCTGAGTAGCAAAGGTCTAGAACACGCGGCCAAGTTACGGTGGCATAGCAAGTAACTGTACATCACAAAAGTGGTGGTAAGTAAATATGTTTCCATCCTGCAGCAAAAGATTATGCACATTAGCTTAAACTTTCTTGCACTGCAGACTAATCCAAGTCCAACAGCCCTGCATTTGCAGCGGGTAGCTAGCTCCTGCGCAGGCTGCCACAGCAGATCTGGCAATGCGGAGGTAAGTCGTCATGCCGTGGTAACGCAGTGGTACAGATGAAGTCTGGAGAAAGTGAGATTTTGTTTTCCCCACTCTTCTTCTCTGACTCAGACCAGTACAAGAGAATTTGGCCTTGTAATTCCCACTCTCCGACAACCCTGTTGTTGATACTCCACACAGCTACTGCATGTTATGGACCTTCCATTCAAACAGACATTTTCTACAAGTGTCCACACTCAGAATGCTCAAGTTTATTTCGCAGACAATGCATGTGCGCTGGAAGCCTCTGTACTCTTCAGTTCCAGCTTAAAAGACCTTCCAATATCAGAAGCTTTGAAAAAAGTGGAAAACCGACTCACCTTTGGAGGAGCATAGAGATGACAAAGCGGCTGTCCTGGATTCTGTTTACACAGCTTCAAAGAATGGCAGACCACATCGGCATTCATTTCTCTGTCTATGCTGAAGGAAATGGTGCATAAACAAAGACTATTATGTTCTCCTGGGTGCTTGAAAGCCATTTCCATGGGAAGCTAAATCCCTCAATGCCAAACAATAACCTCAGCTCGCTTCACTGTGGCCTGTAATCGCTGCTTCGTACGGTATTGGGTCCTAATGATTTCCCACCACAGCATCCTACTCAGCATTTAAAAGTGGAACCCAGGATGACGAAAAAGCACCGTGTTTTATATGCAGCACCTGAATCAAATACATTATGACTGTTCTGTTCTTTAATCAATCATAAGTCCGACGAAGATTTAAAGGTTAAAGTTAATGCATATGCAATTTGGCACATATGAATGTTCAATCATTAACTCAAGAAAATAACCAGAAATCCTTTAAAGATCCTTAACCTTTAATCACCAAGCACAAGTGCTAGGACTGCTTCTTTCTTTTTGGGACATACCTCTGGGCTAATCAGGAATTAAATTAAAATGTTTGATTATAGCAATTCTTAGTCCTGTAAGCACTTTGCAGTCCCTTGGCTAGTTTTAAAAATAAAAATAAAACCCTAAGGAGGAAGAAATTCTAGCAAAAGCTCTGTTAATTAAACTAAGAACTTCCAAAGAGAAATCAAATGACCTACATTGTATCTTTTTAATCACTTACATTACTTAGCAGGCTTCCCCAAGCATGTGTATCAAGGTTGGCGCTGAGAGCATGTAGGGGCTGACAATTAGAAAGTTTGATTAAAGGTAGAAGGGAAAGCAAGAGCCAGGTATTACAGTAGTATGACTCTGTAGAACCTGTCTCGCACACAACGGGTTATTCAAATTCCTCCCTCAGCCAGATGAGCTGAATTTCGAAAGATAATTACACCAGGTGGGGCTGATCTGAGATTCAAATGGAGTATGAACATGGTTACCAGTGGCAGCCTGTGTTTATTCACTCAGAAATAGTTATGTCAAATGCCAAACCAGAATCACTCTCAAGCACCTCTTCTTTACTAATAATGTGATTTTAAGAATGAAACCCCTGCACATTGATCCGACAGCACATCTGTACATGTGAGAAACAAACTAAGCAACGACCTGAGAGGACACAGCAATACTTACAGTTCAGCTATGTGTGGTCCGTAAAGTTCTGCAAGTACATAACAGAAACCTTGCAATTTTTCTAGAAAACATAAACTTTTTTAAGTAATTGAGCACAGTGAAACTGATTTTATAACAGTCAAAATACATCAGGAGTTGGTTCATGAAGGTGAACGCTGATTTATCTTAGAGGAAGGCATGTGAATCTATGACCTGAATATGGCACCAGAGAATGGGAAAACCTGAATTTCTAACCCTGCCTAAAGCCCTTCTCTGGATTTAGGCAAGCCACTTCATAAGGACTGAAAAGGATAACTAGCATTTGCTAAATATTCTCAGTATGGCATCACGAAAAATTCGAAAGAAATCATACATGCTGCAGCATCTTCTAGGCAGTTTAAACAAACAGCTCAGTAGCTTTGCAAGAAGAAAGAAAACAAATATATAAATCAAAATGCAGAAAGTGATGTAAGGCTTGATGCTACTGCTAGAGCTGCCTTGGAACTTCTTGGAGTTTGTGCGAGTTAAGGGAATTTGTCTTGTGTAGAGCAGGAGTTGTGCAGGAATAATTGCATTTAAACAAACATTTGACACTTTTCGTTTGTCTTCCTTTCATCATGTGCAGCCGTGTGCCTTTTCAGGGTGCTGCCTCAGGTGGCCTCCTTTCATCTGGGCGAAGCACGCCCTCCATGCCTTCCAGAAGACAGCTCATCAGAGATTTCTTTAAGGTACTGTTGTAAAAAACAGTGGTCCCCAGGCCCGAGCGAAGACACTTGTGGGAAAGACTGGGGGTCTGAATACAGGTAGGGTATGATGGTAGCACTGGTCTGAGGGTTCCCACAAAGGAAAATTGACTGTTTCTTGGCCTGAAAAGACAAGAGCTTGTTCACCACACACACAGCCTGCAAAGGAAGTGTCAGGACTTGTATTGGCAGGGGGTGTTGTGAGGAGTCACGAAGAGGCAGGTTCATACTAGTGCAGTGACAGCAAACTTGAAGCTCCTGAAATTCCTGATAGATGTCGTTTTCTCTTGCACCTCCATTACCCAGACAGATAACTATCTGTGCTTGGGGAAGAAAACATAGAGTATCCCCATCTTTCCCAAAGAAAAGCCTTAGAAACTCTCAAAGCAGCCACTTCCCTCCAACTTTGGGCTGAATATTCAATTTTAACTATTGTCAGGCTGGACATGTGCAGGGCCGGAGCTCTGCTGCCTACAAGGTGGGCAGTTTTGCTCCGGGGTGGGTACAAAACCTCGTGTCACTGACCCCATCAGCAGGCACAGGCGTGCTCTCCCTCCTGCAGCTGTTCTCCTGCCAGGACAGCAGACACCCCAACCTGCGCCCAAGGGAGGAGGATGGGACCAGAAAGACCTAGCAGGAAATAAAAAGATAATTTCCTCAGCACCCTCCTACTCATACAGTGTTGCAGGCAGCTTTTGTAACTATGATAGCTGATTTTTCTTCTCCCATGCCAGGTGCTTTATTTCAATCAAGTTATTAGCTTCGTTTCTTTGCCTCCTCTGTCACATAACTCCTCTCTATTGGCTCTTTAGAAGCAATATGCAAGTTAAAAATTGGTCTCCTGGCTAGAATTAGATTTCATTCTTGTTCATCTAAAAGGAAAGACATCACAGGCATCAGTAAACCTGCGTTTGGTATCATCGCTGATTAAAATACCCTCTGATGAGGCCTGCCCGCGGGGCACCTGGCTCTGCAGAGTAGCCCGCAGAAGAAGGTGGCTGGCTTGCCCAGCACCTCCCCAGTGCATCACAGGCAATGGTCTCCTTCTGGGTTTCCCAAACCAGCTGGTTTCCATAACGTTTCTGGCCCTGGAAGAGCCAGCTGGCTGCTGTCACCTGTCCTGGTGGCTGCGAAGAGGGGAGGATTTGGCTGGCTGTCAGGTCTGGGGAGATGATGGGGGGGGTCTGCTGGTCACAGTAATTTCTAGGCGCTGATTTCCTTATGCACATAGGAAGCTTGACATGTAATTACCCCACGGTGTAACAAATGATGGGTGGTAAAAAGAACAGCAACAGCATAAAATTATTGTTGCGCACGTACAGTGTTCTTGGAATATGCAAATGCCGGCTCTGGCTTCCAGCAAACCAGACCCAAGCCATGGGCAGTGTTTACAGGACTTGCCCTCCGAGCCAGCCTGCATTCAGGCTCTGCTAACACACACAAGGAGAGGATATTGCAGAGAGAAAGCTCTGTTAGGAAGAAGCTGCATAAGTGAGAAAGGAGGGGAACAGAAAGAAAGAGAAAATTATGAATTACTTTGTGTGTTCAGGGGCAAGAGAAGAGCTTAAAACGAACTACATGCTGGAAAATTTAGAGAAAATTTAGAGTATACTTGCTTTTGCCCTGCTTCAGGTAAAAGAGATCCCCTAAACTGCCTGGTTCTTACATGATAAAAATCCAGAAGGTTTTCCTTTATAGCTTTGTAGTCCTAGAAACACAAATTCTGGCTGAATCCCAGAGGATAAATATTTGCAAGAAAGATGGTATTAATCACTTTGCCATTTCCACTTGATCTCTAAGGTGTTTACACAGCAGTGGTCGACACGGAAGCAGAGCATGACTCAGAGGCAACGTCGGAGGCAGACGGTCTCAAAGCACATTTCGGGTATCAGACACTGTTGTTTCATCAGGCAGACAGCCAGTATCCAGGTAAACACACATTCTTGATAACAACATCTCTTACACCGTAAACACTGCCCATTCCTCCAGACCTGGCCCTTCTGTCTGCTCAAGAGCCTCCTTCACTCATAGCATTACTGTTCTCATTTTCATAGGTTTATTGGCCGTGTTGTCTGAATCACACACTTTGCAAACATTTCCATATAAATAAGGATGCGATTGTGTTTTCTACACAGCCTGTGGGGTTGAGTGGGATTGACACGTACTGAATTTTTCTCTCTTTTCCTCTAAACAGTTTTTGTTCTTGATCATCGTATAACTTCACTGAGGGCTTGATCCAATCCCAACTTGACTGTAATTGAAATTATAGGAGGCACTCGGAAAAAACACAAGAGTTCTTATTCCTTCTTTGGCCCTAGGAAAAGCCCTGGTGCCATTAATTTGTTGCTGTTATTCTTGCAATCAGTCATAGGCATGTGCGTAACAATGAAATTGTTCCTTCAGGTGAAATGGCACAGCCAAAACTTTTCTGTTGTTTCAAGCAGCAAGAGGAAGCTGTTGACTGGTGCTGGGCTGCAGCATTCACCTCCTGGGAGAGGATAAACCAGGTTACGCAGCAGATCCCATTTAACCCACAGGGTTTTTCACTCCTTTCAAGTTCAGGGTCAGGTTTTTTTTCTGTTGGGTGTATCCATGCATCTCATAGAAGGTAACCGGATTACACAGATTTAACTAAAGGGATAATAGGATTTTATGTGTGTAAAGAATGGCAGCTGAAAAGAAATATCTTGACATGTCACAGGAACAAGGTCCACTGAGTGAATCATGAACACAGAGGTAGCATGTCATATTTTAAAGAAGAAAATTGTATTTTAATAGCAGGATCAGTGCTTCTAATTGTAATTTCATGGTTACGTGCTTGTAATTTAAAACACTGAGGATACGACTTGTGGAACAGAAATCAGATAAGCGTCATTCTATCAGTGAATGAATCCCAGCAATTACCTCTCTGCCCCATCCTGCATCGGGAAATACTGTCTGGGAAAGGATGGAATTAACATTCTACACACATCTTCTGGGAAACTAGGGTCTACAGAGCACGATGGTTTCTCAGAGATACAATTCATGGAGTCCGATATAAATGACTTTTCAATGAAGATGACTTATGATTATAAGCCATCTTTTTACATTTATAAGATTAAAAAGATGCCATGAATGTGAGATCTAGTTACTTAAACAGTTGTAGGATTGGTCTGTGAGGCACAAAGCTATTCTGGCATTCAAACAGTTCTCTATTTAGAGATGTGCATTTGGACAGCTAAGCTCCCTTGGGCAGATAAAATAAGGGGCAGAAAAAAGAGAAGTCTACATACATTCATACGGAATAGCTATAGCTTTTGAAATTTGTATGATCAGTTACTTTTCAGTAGCTTGTCTGCGTAGACCAAACGCTCACATCTCAGACCTGTCAACCTCCGCTCATTTTGGAGATTTTACAATAGTGGCTTCCTCTACCTGCTGAAAAAATTTTCACCCTCACAGCTGCTGAACACAAACCAACAAGAAAAAAGAGTGGCTGGGCATAGAGCGAATCTATTCCTAAGATGCTAACAAAGAGACAAAGTGGAGAAAAAGGTAGGGAAGGGGTCTGGGTGCGTTAGTGCTCACATGCATGTGGGCTTAATACAACCCCATTTGCTCTAACTTTGGGACAAAATCCTAGCTCTGAAGCCAAGTGAGCCACACCACTGACTTCCCTGCAGACAGCACCTTGCTATCGTTCAGCTGCATTTATTTGAGATGCTGCACGAGAAGTGGATAAAGCCTTTCCGGACTCCACGTGTGAATTTTTAATTAACAGAGAAATACAGCAGTACCAATGTAACATATGGCAAATTATTTGGTACTTACCAGGTATGTAGTTGCACAGTCTCTCCACGGCTGCCTTTACTGTACTGTTGTGCCACTCTGCAAGCTGTTCAATTACAGACACCACAAGCACGCACCCTTCAAACAAACAAAAAAAGCGAACACAGTTATCTGTGAAGTGTGATGAAGGACCCCATGCCATGGAATTATTTCAGGCGTCGTTGGGCATTTAATTTCTTAAGACGCTCCATGGCAGAGGAGTGTTCAAGGGGAAAAAATATCTGTGAATTTCTGTCTTTATTCAAAACCTGTAAGTTATCACCGAGAGGATGCTGATGCCAGAGTAGCACACAGAACAGCCTGGCATTTATAGCACTGGATGTTGCTCCTGAAAAAAATTATTTTATATCCTTTCAAGGATGAAAATCAAGGAGCCCGGGGGGGAAAACACCCACTGTTAAAGCTGCCTGCTTGGCCACCTCCTCTCTCGTTATTTCTCACAAGAAAAAAGGCACACGTCTCTACCTGATGGGACTTCTATACCTCTCCACAAAAGCTACGCGAAGAACTACTGACACTGAGAAACAAACGGTTGTGACTGCCTGCAGAAGAGACGTCATGAAGCAGCTGTATGTGCTGACAACTGCAAAGCATCCACGGCATCATTTCTTCACGCTTTCCTCTGCAGCCCAGTGGTGCTTGGTACGCACAGGGCTGCTGGGCCCAGCTACGCATTTGCTAAAGCCAAAATGTCTTCTGACTTTATTGTGCTCTCCTTCTGTGATTGGAAAGAAACCACTTCCTGTGACCTAAGAAGCTGGTTATTTCGCATCGTTAATCTGGGTGCAAGCAGAGCTAAAGCCTAGCTGGTCCTTAGACTAGCTGTGGCTGAGACCCGAGAGCTTGTACACCGTAGTGAAGAGTTTCATGAAACATACAGCACTTTTTCTATTATTTTTCAAATGAAGCAGGTTCAGTGTGATCCCCACATAGCAAATCATTTAAAATCCACGTGATGACCATAAGTGTTTCATTTCAAGATGATTTTCAATTGCTGTTGGCCAGCATTATGCTTTCTCTTTCTGCAGTGGCTTCACCATTTTGTAAGGAAGCCACATTTGGTGATGCAAAGTCTGACCGAAATAGTCAGACTTGGCAGCCAACGTGAGGACCCAGCCTGCTCTCAAAGCCTGTGTAACAGAGGTAGGTATCCCAGGTAGCCAGAAGACACGGAGCCAGGACACCAGTTTCCAGCACCCTGAATAAAGATTTCTCTTTGAAATCCCTGTAGCTGAACCCTGTTTCCTCCCTGCTGCAAGAAATCTCAGCTCTCAGGATTTGCTTTGACGCAGTCTGGTAATGGAGGTGAGCTGCAGCACTTGGATGTGGATGGAGATCCACCTTTTCCCAAAGCTCAAGAGCATTAATGTTTAGTGTTTTCAGACTGGCACAACTCTTCAAAGTGAGCTTTTAAATTCCTTCCAAGTACTTCTGCCCATGTGCTATTAAATCAAAGGGCTGTGTTTCAACGTAAATAACTTCGATGTTCCTATGGATGAAGTGGCAAGACAAATAGGAGGTAATACAATTGGAACTTGCTGCAAGACCAGTATCTTTGAGTCTTCTATTACTTCTTCTACCCCAAATACAGTAATCCAGTGCAAATTACAGTGAACTTGCCACCTCTTTTGCAGGGATAAAAGCCCACTTCTCCATACTTATTAAATAAAACGCTCACCCAAAGTCCTCTGCAGAATGATTTATAAAGCATGCTAAGAGCCATTACCTCCAGTCTGCCTAAAAGAATAGGAGAATAAATGGAGACAGATACAACCAAGATAAAACCCTGAAGCAAGTAATTCCTTCTTCCCTCTCCCTGCCCCCCCTGCCCCAAAATAGCCACATGTTAGCCCAATGAATTAATAGTTAATTAAAACAGAATAGCTCATAAAGGAAAAGAAAAAGTGGAATAATAAAGACCAAAACTACAACCAGAAGGGACATCCAAGCTGGAGGGTAAAGCATGCTCAGGACTTGGGCTGGAAGAACAGCCCAGAACCGGCTGGTCCCTGTTTAACCAGGAGCAGGTGCCTTAGCAGAGCCTTATCCCATGCCATGCCCTCAGCAATGCTTGTGCTTGTCCTAGGGACCAGTTCCCAGAGCACATTTGGACAAGGACACCCAGTCAAGCGAGGGGTAGTTGAGGGATGCAGGAGGCTTCAGCTGTTTGGGTGCAAGCCATGCCCTGCACTGGCCCCAGAGACAGAAAACAGACCCTGGCTTGTTTGCAGAGTAGCATGGGCATAGCCACACTGGACCGACCCCGTCGCTTAGTGCTGAGATGGCAGTGCACATCCTTGAAACACATGGGAAACACGCGTAAAAGGCATTGCACAACTTGGTTCTTACAAGGCCATATTATTAACACACATGAGCAACCTACACACAAACAAAACTACCCTTCCCCTGCCTTCTGTGTCTGTTTTATTCATGAGGATGGAGGCTCAGAAAAATTAAATGACCAAAATGATGCCTTAATCACAAAACCACGTATTCTTCTGTGTGTTCCTTTCTTCTCTTACCAAGGTCAGGCCTTTACCTAACAATCTTGCTGTCTAGAAGTCAGATAGACAAAAAGGAGATCAAGCAGGAAGATGGGAGGGAGCTAGACCTTTAATATTATCTGAAGGAGACAGCTTTTGTTGTTTTACCTCTCCTTCTTTTGTACCAGGTGCTCAAGGAAGCTACGAGTGAGGACATGCCAGCGCTCAGCAGACATGGGTCCAAGAGTCCGTGAGGGGTGAAGATAAGGAAGAGAGAAGAAAGCTCAGGAGACACTGAGGTTAGCAATGTTAGCAGAGGAAAATGCTTCAGCGGGCAGAGGAGCTGGGAGAGCAGACGGTCCACAAAACAAAGACTGGAGCAGAACTGAGCACAGGGGCAAGTGAGCAACAGCAATGGAGCAGACACCAATGCGGCTGGAGGAGTAGGGATGGCGTGAACAGACTATGAACGTACAAGCCTGGATGCAAAGCAAGGGAGAAGCCCCTGCTGCAAGCACAGGTGTGAGTTCAGACATAGGGGGGCAGGTGAAAAGCAGAGGGATCTGGGATGTCACGTCCCTGAGGCTCACTAACCCGTCACGCCGGGGAGCTGACAGTGGCACTGACCTCAGTGGAGAGAAACAAAGCTCATTTTGCCTGTGCTGTGTAACCTTCAGATGGGGCCTGCCAGCGCACTGCAGAGAAGACAGAGTCCTTCTCTTGTGGTCCCCAGCTCCCTCATCTCTCCTTGGCTGCCTCTTCCACCCGCTTCCTGCGTCGCGGTGGGTCTGCTCCAGCTGCGAGCAGAAACCAAGCTCCCCAAAGTCCCTGCTCTCAGCTACAGCATCCTCGGGTGCCAACATGTTGGCTCCAGTGCTGCAAGGAGAGATTTTATTTCAGTGTAAAAGCTGGCCTGATAAAAACATTGATGCAATGAGCTGACCCTCTCACTTGCACCGGGAGAGACTGGCTCGTGATGCAGCCTCACACCTTCCCCAGCAGATGAGGAAAGCGCACCTCAGGGCACTGCTTTTACTCTGAAATAGACTCATTCACCCCAAGCGCAGGCTCAGCAGCCGCCCTAACAATTCGTCTTGGGCCGGGGGTGCAAAGAGGCTCCTCTCTCTCCGACTCAGACGTTGTGCCCGTGACTCTCTTTTTTGTTATCACAGCGAGGTCTTCTCGCCTCCAGTAGAGTCGGTGTAGAGAAAGGGGCTTATGGGCACACAGCCTGAGTATTCAAAATCCAAAAAGCTAGGCTGAGGATAAAAATAGCCCCTGTGTTTCCATTTCGTCTGTTATACAAGAAGACAACCTCCACTGAACATGTAAGTTTTTCTCTCATGTTTGTCCAAGTACCACAGAGGGGGGAAAAAAATAGCTGTTTTTGGTTCCACTCTGCAGAATAGAAACTGAATTCTTAATCACCGACGCAATCACGCAGGTAACCCTACTCAGGGAGCAGTCTCCCAGCAATTAAACGGAATTTTTTCCTGTTGACTAAACCAGTCAGACAATTTTGTGTCTATCGAACCAGGCCCAAAGGGAGATTTACTTTGCATGAGAATTAACGGAGCCATTGCTGAGTTTGTGCAGTACTTAGTGCAGTACCATGGGCTACTAGACAATATATGAATATAAAGAACAATAATAATAGCCTGACTATTTGGGAAAAACCCACAGAGCTGAACTTTAAAATGTTTGCTCTCATAAACCAGTCTTTACTGTCACAGAGAGGATGCTTCTGGTCATGCTATTACACCCTCCCTGCCTCAGGCACCTGCAAACCACATCTCGGTTATTCAAATGCACTTATTCCAGACGAAATGCTACACTTCATGGGAGAAGACGACAAGCAAAATCTTGACTAATTTTCAAAGGGGTCTGTGGTTCCAGTTGGGGCATCCTCAGCCTCAGGCGCCACGGCTTAAGTCTCTGGGCCCGAATTTGGGGACTCTTCCTGCCCTCTCGTGGGAAAAGTGTTCCCCCGGAATGCAAGCTACCACCGCATGCCATCAGCTGATCTGCTCTCTGTTTCCCCCGTCTACCCAGGGTTTTGTCAGGTGCCCTTGGTCCACCTCTCTTTACTCCTCATGGTCTGCTGGCACCTCTCATTGCCCTGCCACGGGCCATGCCCCAGGGGACGCCCGCTTATGTTCAGGCTCTGCTGGCATCAAAGCCTTTCATTTAGGCTGATGTCATCAGGAGCAGCTTTTGAGCTGGAGATTGTAAATTACTCAGGAAAAGGGTTGAACCCTGGAAGGAGAGAGAAGGAATGGCTAAGGGGACTCACTGTAGTCCAGGGAGTCTAACCCACCCTGAGGTTTTTTGGATAAAAACTTGCTCCCCCCAGTAGCTCAGATTAATCCTCTAGGAGAACTCATCTCCTGGGTTAGGCTATAGGCAAAACCTCAAGAAGTTTAGTGTCTATAAGCTAAAGTGAACTCAGACTATCCTCGCTCCTACTACAAACCTGCTCTCTTTTTAATTGTATATGTCATCTCCCTCTAGATTTAGGGGCAGAAAAAGAATTCACTGTTGGCTGCAGCAGAAGATGCCACTACCCTCTAACCCAACCAACAGAAATCTCCCTGCACACCAGATATCATCAGGAATGCCAACCAGTTATCCTGGCCTTTAATGGGTCTTAATTCTGCTTGTTAAAAATGGAAAATAATTACTTAGCTAAAAAGGACAGGGGGAAATCAGCTGTCTTTGACTGTAAAAATCTCACTGCTTTAATTACTTATGATGTGTGTGAGAATATAAACTTGTTTAACAATCTGGCATCAGTAGAAAAGGACTTCCAGATCTGGACAGTCATTAGCAACTATTACTTGTCTTTAATTTAGTAGATATTTAGATGTAATTTATTTCTCATCATGAGCTGGGCACATATAAGGCAATGTTGATAGGCTTTGTAATTAAAGATTAAAAAAAGCTCTGATTTTTTTTTATAGTTGCACATGATTTTCTTTAGAAACAAGTTTCAAGAAATTGACTGCTGTCACACTTCAATAATACGTTTCAATGCCTTGACAGGCTGAAGGATGTTTTCTCTGTAAGAAATTCACTGCTACTATAATGCCTACCAGCCATTAGAAACTAGACTCTGGTATTAATAAAATGCCTGTCTCTTTCAGCGATAGTTTGTCCCATCTGCTATTAATTTCTGAATAGATAAGAGAAAACCATAACCATTTTGCTCAGCAGCAGTAATCTGAAAACTCACATGTCAGGAAGTACTTCTCTCCATGTATTTGAAAATAGTGTGTAATAATAAAATGACATTTCCAATAAGCTCGGGAAAAAAAGCCATACCCCAATAATAAAATCAGAGCTGGAGAAATTCATTTCTCAGCTGTGAAGCCTCTGGCAGTTCGAGCAGACTATTTAACTTAATCCACTTCTGCCGCACACATTTGAAAGGCTCTATAATTAGAATTATACCTAGGGATGTCAAGAAGTGTCTGGATAGTGAAAGCTGCCTCTCCAAGTTTCAGATCTGTAGATATATTTGTCTGAGCAAAACTCTGTTAAATGGGATTTCTGGCACCCGGCGCATACTACTTTGTCATCCTTTGCTTGTGTTCCTGGGTGCTGGAGACCTTTCTCGCCCCTCCAGACATATCGCTGTTGCCCAGCCACGAATTAAACGTGCCTGCTGGAGCACAAGGAGGAAATATGCCCCAAAAAGTGGCCTTGGACACAAATAGCTCTCTGCAAACCCTGCGGTCGCCCTGCTCGCTCCTGGTGGAGCAGGAGCTGGAGCCTCACTTGGCAAAGCAGCAAACCTCTCCCTCAGATATCTGTCCACAGCAGCAAAGCCCCTGTAAAAATGAACCCATACATCATGTTCCTGGTTTTATACAAAAGATGAAGGTTTTCCCAAAACACAGTCTTTTCTTGTCCCGTTTGTAGATGATCACAGGCTCCAATGCACCTCTTAAAGCCTACAGACGAGGAGTCCCCAGAGCCTGTCTACAAAAGCTGATACTGCTATTCCTCGTGCAGATGCTGTTGATCTGGCGTAGCAACACCTCTTTCCAAATTCATCTAATCCAGCTCCAGTTCAATGCGGAAGACGACATTCCCATTTGAAACAAGAGCATGCACGTGGGCAGCTAATAAGAAATAGGGGTTTCTCCACTGAGATTTGGAAATGCATGTGGGTATTCTAGGTGCAGGCAGACCATGGATATACCAAATTATAATACAGGAATGTTTTCTTTTTCAGTATATATTAATTTCCTAATACTTCCCAATACCCATTTTGCCTTCTTTTGCTGCTTCTCAGCACCGAGCTGATACTTTCAAAGAACAGCCCTTTATAACCTCAGGATTTCATTCCAGCATGGAAATACTCAGCTCAAATGACGTAAGTGTAGACGCAAAGTTAGGACAGTTATTTTTCCCATATACAGACAGAGGATTTGTTGCTTTGAAAGGTAATTTAGGAAGGGATCCGAGTGTAAAAGTCTTTTAACTCAGGCTTTGCTTCCTATTCCGTTTACAGTGTTAATTCATTTCATAGAGATACTGAAGTGACGGAATTTAATTATAGGTATCCATATTCAAATATGTTGGCATATACAAGACCTTTTCCCCCTAAATTTGCTAAACTTCATAAAGTATCTTGGAAATGCTAAATGGCAGGCTATTACCAAACCTGCCACTGGGCATAAAATTACATATAGTATACTAGCCGCAGACATTTTTGAAATATTAATATCAATATAGCAGTATTTTAAGTGCATTGTAGCTCTGTAAGCAAAACCAGCAAACCCTGGAATATCAATTATCATTTCTTTTGCTCATGCAATAGCAGTGAGCCACTCCAGACCCCTAACTTCAGAGCTCTATTTGTTCATTATTGTTTCCTTATGACACCTAGTGAGGACTATGATACAGTTATGCTGGTACAGAAAATTCATTTTCTGTCTAGTAGAAGACTCTGGTAACCACACCTGCCAGTCAAATGTATCCCTAGTGATTCCTCCATTACACTCTGAAGAGTCGTATTTAACAGAATCTATAACCCCAGGCATTTCCAATGGAAATGCTTTCTTCATTAATTAACAGAAAAAACCCTCGTGTATGTATGTGTGCCATTAACATATTTTTCTTTATCAAATCAGCAAAGGGTATTAAAAATTTACTGAAGCCTGAACGATGGCAGGGGGAGTTATGCAACTGGATAACTTCATCCTCGTTGCAAAGGTTTGACCATTGTAAGATTCTGAACGCACAAAACTTGTTTCAGATACACGGTTCCTAAACCCACTGAAAGCGATTGCTTTAAGCATAAGCAGGAGTTCTGTGTCAATCAGCAACCAAACAGCCAATCAATACTAAATAAGTAAGATTATCAAAGACAACTTAAACTAAAGGCAAGCATCAGTAATGCAAAATGTACAAGACTACCCATGTCTAAAAATGCACATATAAGTATCTCAGATTGTGTATTTATACACACACGTATATACGTCGGTACGCTAACCACAAGTTCTTATTGTGATGAATAGACATATTTGCATTTCACAGACATAAACTTTCAGTAAGACTTTGGGTGATTTTGAAAATAAGATTTTTACCATCAGTTGCTGAAAAATGCGAATTGCTGTAGAAAATATTCCTATTTTAATAGTTGCTTTGGTACCTCTACTGTACTACTCGCATGCCTGTGGTTTTTCTATCCAAAGCATAATTACAGGAAAAAATGTTATGGTCAAAGTTGGTACTTATTACTGACCATCAGCCCAAGCTTTGCTGCTGAGCAAACTGAGCAATGTCGGTGAAGTGAACAGAGGTGTTGTGGCTTGGCACTGGTTTAGCTGTAATCAAAGTCGATTCCCAGCCTTTCAGAGTAAAATACATTGTGGTGCTACGCTGATATTGGGCACGGCCCTTTTACAGAACTCGTTGAGCTGTAAATTATACGTTCTGTCATGGTGCCTCCCCAGACAATATGTGCACAGCCACTTTGTCTGAGCGCAGTTATTAAAAGCCTCCAACCCCATTTGGCATGTTCCATTGTGTGAAGTTATTGGAAACTCTGGATGCCACTGGTCCTGCTGCCAGTCCGCCGGGCATATTTCACCCCTTCACTGGGGCGCAGCTGGACGGAGGCAAACTGTGGAGGACATTGACTATCACACAAGGTAGAGGTCAGCGTTTTATGCTGCTGGGAAGCTTGGAAACATCCGCTCTTTAACATAATCAGAGCTGAAAATATGTTTCAAGAACATGCTTCTTCATACGCTAGGAATTCTGTGCTCACGGCTGAATGGAAGAGGTGACCCACAAAGGCTGCTGAGAATGGCATTATATAGAGCACAAAGATGGGGAAATTCGCTTCCCTGGCTGTTGACCCACAGGATCTCCGCTTGCTAGCGAGGAAGATGGAAAGCGCTGCTGTCTGGCTGTATTGAGCGCTCCCTGACTACTCGCCTCATTCCAAACAGGGCAGCCAGAGTTAATCGGCGAAAGAGCAGCGCAGCCTGCTGCTGGGGAGAAAATAAATAAACCCTGCTATTTGCAAATGGTTCTCGCGGTCACAGTGCAGAACTCCTGAAAAGCCAGCCTGAAAGAAGTCACCTTACAGAAGCCTATGTCCTAGCAGCTGATCCATGATATCTATGCTGCTCTGAAGGGACAAGGTAGACTCAGATCCGTTACGATCTCTAATGACATCTTCAACAGCCTTCTCAGGAACTGATAACAGTGCTCACTTATCACGACCCTTGGAAAATTTTCTTCCTAAGCTGAATGTCCCTATTGGTATCCGTTTCTGTTATTTCTTGCCATAGCTGTTACGAACCTGAAGAATGGATAACCCCTGTAATGTTTTTGAGGAGCAGATATCATGTATTTTCTGAAGTTTTTCTTCTCTAGACTAATTAACTCTAATTTAATCAGTCTTTCTTTATAGCTTATGTTTGTTTTTCTCCAAAACCTCCTGTCACTGCATCATTCTTGATGCACAGCCCCAAAAGCGAAGGCAGAAATTCCTCTGAGGCTTTGTCAATGCTGAGAAAGGTAGGGGGTTACTTCACATGTCTTGCAAGCTAACTTCTGTTCACACGTCTTGCTGTACGCAGTGTGTGTGTTCTTCACGACAGCATGCCATCATTGTGCCACTACAAGCCCAGACGATCATCCTGAGGGATGCTACCCAGCTGGTCGCTCCTCATCCACTAAGTGTGTCATTGACTACTTCTGCTGAAGTGCCTTTGACATACCCACATTAAAATTATCTTTTTTGGTGGCAAGTACTCAAAGTTTTCAAGATTGTTTCAAAGTTAATCCTGCCCTCCATTGTACTTGCAATCTTTTCAGCTTTATATGATCTGCTAATTTAATAGCACACTATTTCATTATCCTGGCCAATGAACATATGGGATAGTACTATGTTCAAAACAGAGGTCCAAGAAAGACCATTTTTTGTACATTCTTCCACTGAGGGAGTGAGGTACTTTTAATTACTTTCTGAACAAGGCCACCCAGCAGTTTTGTCCTGCCCTGTAGAAGCTTAATCAATGTCACATATCTCTCAGACATTACATTACCACTGAGATGGTGCCAGCTAAAACACCCACTACTTCTTCTGTGTCTACATGCCATTATCCCATCATCAAAGAATGCTAGATTGATCTGACACTGTTTCTCCTTAATAAATCCAGTGAGGCTCTTATTTATTTACTCTAAATAAAGTTACTTATTTACTTTTGAAAGGTGCTTTTATAAAGTTTTATTAACAGTTGCAGGATTTTTCTAGGAATTTATGCTTAACTGACTGATCTACAATTTCTCAAATTTCCTTTCTTCACCATGTTGAAGAGAGGTGAATACAGCAGTTCCCTCCTGTCCTTCAGTGTCTCCCTTGCTTTCTGCATCCTTCAGGGCAGCTTCTGCCTTTCCTGAGGTTGCTTCAGATACTTCTGGATGAAGTCACCTTTGCTAGAGAACTGGACGATTTGCAAAGACATTTTAAGGGCTGTGTCATAATTTGGGGTGGTATGGAACAAAACCTTTAAGAACTAATCAGAAATACTAGAAAAATAAAGAACATGATCTATGTTATGATGAAACATTAACACCAGTGTCTACAGCAACCAGTGTTACTGCACTGTCTTTGGGTACCTAAACACTAACTCCAGTAAAGCTTTGCTTGCCCTGTGAAACGGGCAGTATTTTCCTGATTTAACACATGGGGAAAGTCAAAGACCTGAGTATCTGAAGAGCTCATTCATACTTCATTTTTGAGAGAAATATACACAGCATCTTGTTTTCAGGATGCCCCACTGAAATTGTCAGGCTGCACCTAGCAAAAGGGTTTCTAGGTCTTGTCCTGAATAAATCCCTTAAGCCATACTGCCAGTCAGTAACAAACACAGAAACAAAAAACAGACCTAGCATCCAGCGCCCAAACCAGTGAGCAGAGGAAAAACTCACTGTCTTTACATGAGGAAAAAGCAGAAGAACGTATCACATGCAAAGTGTACAAGAGGCCCAGAGGAAAGGCCTGAGCTGATTTCACAACACGCAAAATTTCCAGCCTGGGGAGGCAGGAAACACTGATGGAAAAAAGAGACTGACAGATGTCAGGAAAGTTCTTCTAGTGACAAGGCCTAAGAAAGACCTCCTATCTATTTAAGAGCAGGTTGGAGGTGGTTAGGAACCACTTAGGTATACTACATCTAATCAAGTAGCCAGAAGGATTATCACCAGGTCCTTTCCCCCTCTGTTCCATAACTCTAAAAGGCAGCAGTATTAAATCCCGTTTTAGGCGGGAGCACTTCCTGGATGCTTTATTTTTATACCAAGTCAATCATGAAAAGACCTTCTCTGAATGAAGCAGCCCAATTTTTCAAGAAGACGCAATAAAAATGATGCAACTTTTTCTATAGTTACTGAGGCTGATTAAAACTTCTGTCTACATGTTTTCTAACGCAATTAAGTTTCCCGTAAAGCAGTCACCTTCTTTTTTAGACAAGTAATAAACTGAAAGCAGAAATGTTTTGACCAACCCCCCCGCTACGAGACATCTGAATTGTTCAGCCTGCTGTGGCTCCTCACTGGATGTGTACCCTCCTCTCCTCCAACCCTATTCTGTACTGGCACAGAGGCACCTACTCAAAATACACTCCCCAGGATGCTCTAAGGGCAGAGGAGTCCCTTGAAGCATCCAGCTGCTTTCCCAGTATGACCGGAATATACTGGGGCAGATGGTGCCTACCCAGGGAGTGTCGCTAGCAAGGGGAACAGAAGAAGGAACCAACCAAGTTGTAGCGCTTTCAGTGGAGGTACCAGAGCTGCATTTTGTTCTCCTGTCACACCACTTCTACTTATGTCTTCAAGAACTGCAATACTTTCAGTGGAAAAGCTTAATGGAAAATATTTTCTTGGTTTTGTGACCGAAAGAGCATCTAATATCTGACTGGCTTTGGCTACTAACGTAGCAATCTCAATCATGCAGGCGGTACACACAGAGGAGTGATCAGAAATGACTACCCAATCTGCAGCCACCTCATTTCCCTCAGAAAAGAGAGGCAAATAACTTTGAAAGATCTAACGTGCTTGAAAAAGTCCATTTCTTCAAGAAAATCTCTGATACATTTGGCAGTGGGCCTTTCTCACATCAAAAATGCTGCCTCGATCTATAAGGCCAAGAAGACAGAGAGGAAGTTCTCATGGCTCCCTCCCAATGCCTTCTGAGATGGCAAACTGAGCTGGCAGGGCCTGGGGTCGAGCTGTTGTGAGGAAATCACAGTCTCCTGCCGACAGATGAAGCTGATCTCGGCTTAATTTCTGCTCCTAAGAGGGCTAGTCACCGAATCATCCACAAGAATCACTGAACAAACATGCTGGGGAGATGCTTGGTGGTCCCAGCAACGGGGCTGGCACAGCTCTCCTCCAAAAGCACGATTTATGGCGTGCAAGGCAACTTCAGCGCAACGTGCAGCCGCTTCAGGAATTCAGAGCCTCGCTGGGTGAATAGGATGGAAAGGGCAGACAACTCTCACACCCGGCATCTAAAAAACACCCAGTGTAAAAGACCTGCAGGTGAGCACGCTCACCGCCTGTCCCCTGCCACCAAAACCATAGCTGCCGAAAGATCTCTCCATTAAAAACCGCCACTTCCCCCTCGCTCTGGCAGCTGCTTGGTCACTGCCGGCGCAAACAAGGCCAGTCCCTGACAGCCATTTCTGCTCTTCATGACTCGCTCTCATTTTCCGGCTGGCGGCCGATTCCCGGCAGGGGCTGCGCAAGCCTCACCGCCCCAGTTTCACTCTGCTTTCAGTTCACCCTGCCTTGCCGGTGATGAAGTCTGTGGGGGCACTGTGGACGGCTCAGAAGTGAGGCAAAAAACCTGTTTTTATCAAGCTTAGGATTATTATTTCCAATCATGTTCCTTGAGCCAGAGCGAAAATAATTCTGGGCTGAAAGGAAATATTTCCTTCTGAAGGATGGAGAACCATGACAGGGTTTATGTTTACTGCACAAAAGTGCCCTGAAAAGCTAAAAGCACACAAAATAAAATGTTTGATCATAATGCATAAGACACATCCATCATTTAACATTTGCTCATGTGAAAAATAAAAGCTATAACATTTCTAGGTATACATGGTTCTTGTGTCAAGGGCATTTCTGGTGCGGAGACACCCACAGCTCACATGATTCACTTTGGTGTTACTGGTCCTGCTTCAGGAATCAGTCACCTGAGGCTACAGGATACCTCCAGCTATAGCTGCTGCTGAGATCACCGCAGTCAGCAAAGTCACACGAGAGGGGGTTGCCAAAACGCACTCTCCCCACTTTAGTATGGGTCCTGCAGACGCGTGCGCTCACAAAAAAGGAAAGGAGGGAACAGCTCTCGCAACTTGGTTACCCAGACAGGACCACCCAGACCACAAAGCGCTCTGGCCCAAATATAGACCGATTATTCTGAAGAATAGTTTCCCAGGCAACGAAATCAATGAGGAGCCCCTGGAGGAGTCTGAAGGAAACCATGCTTCCTGCAGTTCAGCAAAACGTGCCATGAACCCTAACAAACGCTAGGACCCCATAACACCTTGTTTCCAGGTCCTAGACCTATGGACGCTAAAGCCAGCTTCTCAGACGCCATTCCCTGCAGAGCAAAAACATGAACTTTGGGAAGCAGCCACTCAAAAACAAAATCATAAAACAACTCCAGACCCCATGCTGGCCTTGCAAAGCCTTCAGCAATTATTTCGCCAAAGACTACGAGTGTTTTGCAGTACAGCTGTTGAAACAGAAAAAGGAGCGATTTACGATGTGCACAGTACTTCTCAGCTCACCGGTGGAGTAACAAATGAACTGGTCCAGCAGGCAAACAAAACCTGAATACGTACCGACGCAGGTCTGTCCTTTGTACAGCCCGGTGGGGAGCGAAGAGGGTGGTGGGTCGCTTCCACCAGGGAGAGGGGAGGAAGAGGCAGCCTTCAGCAGAAGCGGGAGCCAGAGGATGCAGAATAAACTGAGGAATGTTTGCCTAGACCCTCTCATCCTAAGGAAAGAAAAAAGGGAAGAAGTCAGGTGGGAAGGGTGCACGTGGACCTGTGTTCCCTTCATGCTCAGGGAGCATCCTGCATCCCGGTCTCATTAGCAGCTTGAGGTGGCAGGAGGCTCGCGCGCCTGCGTAGCTATATATAACGCAGGGACCGCTTCCCGGGTGGGGACACACGTCTGCCCACTGATGGGGTGCACGGAGGACCCCGCACTCGTGCACCACAGGTCCTCTTCTGTCCACTGCCCTTCGCACCCCCCTCAGCCCCTCTCAGGCCATTTGGGGTGGCTGTGCAGCCACCCACCGCAGCTCGGCGAGTCCCACACGTGGGCACCCTGTGGTGACCGGGCTGGGGGGAAGTCCCCGTAGCCCTGGGCCACTCCCTGCACCCCCCTATGCCCCCGGCCCCCCATTTGCGGCTCTTCCCAACCTGCTGGCCTGGGAGGACCGAGAGGGTTGCACGCACAGCTCTGGCTCAGTGCTCCCGCGTCTCCCACGGCAGCAAGCGGATGACTAACGACCTTAAACCGCAGCAGCTGCCGGAGCCACTCAGCATTAATAACGCAAGACACTCCCCTGAACAATGAGTGTTGCAAAAAGAACAAAAAAAAAGAATAAAAAAAAATAAAACCCAACTCCACAAACACTTCCCCCCCTCGACGTCGCTCCTCTGCCCTCCTCTGCAGACATGAAATAAAAAATACATATCTCTGGCTGCTTCTGTGAGATTTTCGACCAGCGTTTCCGTCCGGGAGGAGCGGGCGTGAAAAATAAGAGGAAGAGGTCGCCGGAGCCGTGGCTGGTGGGAGGGATGGGGCTCCCACGCTGGCGTTGCGCTGGGGCTTTGGGTTCTGCCAGGGTCGAGCCGGGGGGACGGGAGGCAGCAGCTGAACGTCTGCTCTCATCAGCTTTGAGCGCGTTCGTTCGCAGCCCTCAGCTGCCTGCAAGGCTTGAAAAACCCTGAGCTTCCCCTGCTTTTGGCAATTACAGCAGCTAAAGGATTCCCCGTCTCTTTTCGTTTTTTTATTCCCCCAGATAAGGCAGAAACCAGTGGTTCCCCAGCCTGCAGCAAAAACGAAGAAAAAAACATGTTTAAATGACGTCGCTTCAGAGGTGCAACAAGTCCAGACAGCTAAATCCCAGACACTGCGGATGCAAGGATGGCTATAAGGGAATGCTGTAGGGCTGAGGCACTGGAGGGCCAAAGCTGCGCCCCACCTCAGCCTCTGCCTTTTTGTCTAACCCTGGGCAAGCCTCTTACCTCCCTCAGTGGGCCGTGGGTACTCGGTTTTCCTTTCCACTCCCTGCCTAGCCCTTTCAGAAGCGGGCAGGCTGTCGCCATGGGTTGCTAAAGGGCAATGAGAAGCCTGTCCCGTTTGGCATCCCTGCATGCTTCCTGGGCTTAATTAAAGGAGACTCCTAAACAGAGTTGTAAAAGGAAAAATAGAGAATATATTAAAATCAGTGATTTTCTGCCAAATCTTCAGACATTTCTGAAGACCAACATGACCACACAAGGATCAGGTCAGCTTTACTATTTAATGCAGATTTTGCAAACCACTTCTTCTCCATGGGAGCCTGACCTACGACATTTTTAAGGACAGTCCCAGAAAGTTTTTCTCAACTTTGATAAGCAGGATATACCTTGTGATAATGATAATATAATCCAGGGGCTCTGGGGAAAAAAAAAAAAAAAAAAAAAAAAGAAAGAAAGACAACTGTTAAAAGCTTCGGTGTGAATACAAATCACTCCATACCTACATTCTCTAAACCAAGCCATTGGCTTCCAAAGGTATGTTTTTCTCCTAACAAGGAAAAAAACATATAAACCAAAAATAGAGATAATAGCTGTTGCCAGAGTTTTGCAGACCTGTTCCTGCTTATCATTCTCCCTATAGTTAGCAATGCTGGGTTTCTTTTTTTTAATAGCAGATAAACAAAAAGCATAGTGCAAAGTACCTTATCCATATGCCAATCCTACTGAAATCTGCAGGATGTTTTTCTTAATGCTGTAAAAACTGGCTATAAAAAGACACTGTGCTACAGTGACTGCAGCTCCATTAAACCCTTTTTAACATACATATCACTTGGTTCCCAGTGACACTTTGAAGTCCTTTAAAACTCTGCATACTGGCTCATGAGTGCTTGCTGCAAAAGCAGAGTGCTAATAATAGGCAAGAAAAATCTTCCTAGCAGAGAGGTCTTTGGAATGGTTTCCGCTTTATATCTATAGCAAAATACAAATCTAAACAACGACACTTAGCAAGTATATAGATAGATCCCAAGCTGCTTGCAGGCATGTAAACCTGCAACGCGTTACAGCTCTACCCTGTAATGGGCTGTGTTATTTCCTTTCATTTGAGGCTGCGGAAAGAGTGGCGAGATAACCCAGAATCGTTTGTAACACAGAGGTGGGCTTTGCGATACCTTATGCGTTAGTCAAGCTCTTAAACCAGTTAAAGAAAAACCCCAAAAGCTTTTAAAATACGCAGTCTGGCCAGAAAAATCAGGGATTTGCATGCATAGATTTAGAGACCAGCTGGGAAGGTGACCCCCCTCCCAGTGTTAAATCTTCCTCCTTCCCACTCAATTCAGACAGCAAGCCCTGCCTTTTGCCAAGCAGATTTTGTGTTACTTCCAAGTCCTTAAGACAGTAAGACCTAAAGCTGTCTTGGTACAGCAGTGAGGGAGCACATGATGTTGTCTCTTAATCTAAATAAGCGCATGAATGATGTTAATGGGAGGTAAAAACCACATCGGATCTGTCCCAAAGGAAGGGATTTGGTCATAAATGCTTCTCTTAGGCTTGTGCATGCGTGGGGGTCCCGAGAGGGGCTGGCTGGGGCTGTCATGGCCCACAGGAGCTCCAGGTCCCTGACGTTCACCTTGGGGGACCACAAGAGCCAGGAGGGCTGCAGGAGTGAACTCTGCAGAGGTGCTCCCGGAAACCCCACCAAGCACCTGCCTGCAGCATGACACACCTAAATAGAGTTGGGAAGGCAATCAACATTTTGTCTCGCTCCAGGCCTCCCTGTGTTACTTCTGAAGAGGGGGCGAGGACTGTGTAGAGCCAGAGGTGCGGTCGGGACACTGCAAGAGGGGAAACCCTCGGTGCTCTAGCAATGACCCAGCGCTGCAGACACACAGGTATTTGCACACTGCTATACAGAAGATGTAGGATCAACTGAATTTTTTCAAGGCTGAATTTGGACTAGTGATAATGCATAAATAAGAAAATGCACGCGTATACGCCATATACACCTCCCCACACGCGCTGCTGCTTCCTACCAAGGAAGGGGGGCCTGTAGTTCTCCCTGTTCAGTACACAGATGAGGAGGTATGTACATTGCACTCTCTGTAGGGCTTTGGTAAAATGATGCTCTGGAGGTAAGGCCTGCAACTCCTAGAAAGCCTGGACACACTGAGGAGCTTGCTCATCTCACCCTGCTTGATGCAAGAGGTTATTCCATCCTTCCAGTTCACGTTTCTCGGGGAGTTTTACTGCATGTGAGGGTCCACAGAGCTAAATGCCAGTTAGCATATTCCCACATGCTGGTCAGTAGCACGTGTGATGTGTGGGGGACATACCACGTCAGAGAGGGCTTTGGCTGGGGTCACCAGAGCGGGCTGCAGGGGCTAACGGACCATGAGGTGCCCCGCTCAGTAACTACTAACTCAAGCTCTCCAGTTGCACTCTCGAGCCTCTCTCAGTTTAGGCAGAGTTGAGAGAAACTTGCACACGTGTGTGGCTGCCAAAAACCCGAGGGAAAGCAGACGAAGCTGAGCAGAACCTAACCTGAATTTGCATGAAGGCAGAGCAGATGGTGGCAGGGCACGTGTGTAGCTAGTGAAGAAACACAATCCCCACGGCTGACCCCAAAACGGGGAGCGTGGTTGCCAGGGTTTGAAGGATCCACAACACTCCTCCATTTCTTGTACTTCCGTATTATTTCCTGACACCTAATGTGCATTGGCTTGGGTGATGGTGACAAATAAGCTAGGAGACAGGTAAGGTTTCAGCCTCCACCTTTGCTGCTCCCAATAGAGATGCAATGGAACTGAGTTAGGGTTTCTGACTTTCTGAATAAGGGCTTAAACACAATTAAAGAGTCACCTTTTCCCCAAAGGGGAAACTTTCATGTGATTGCCACTAGGAGTGTGAAATGAGATGCGAGGATGGAGTTATTCTCAACACTGCTTTCTATAATGGGTCCCTAAAGACCTATTTGTGTATATAGCAAATACATTGAAAAAAGCCCTCAAAAAGAAAAGGGAATGGAAAATACTTGCATGAAGCCCCAAAACACGACGTGTAAGCATCAGTATGTCATCTGTTAGGATTAGGGACATCTTGGTTGAAAAACAGAGACACTCCCTTGAAATGTGGAATAGTCATCTTACGAAAGGATATCAGCTGGCAGTGTATATTTATCTATCCCTTTCTGTCCAAGTCACTGCACACATTACTGCACTTCTGTTTTTTTCTTACTATATGGTTTGATTTCTGTTACATATTTATTTTTAAGATACATGCATTTTTTTTCCTATTTGTTACATTCATGCATGCATTTTTATGATGATTAAACATTATCTTGGAAGGTCTTCTTTCTCTCTCTCTCTCTCCTCTTTGACGTGTTGTTCAGCTCTTAAGGGAACAGACATAAGCTTTGTATTTTTGTGTCTGGAGAGATAAAACCTGCAGGAAAAAGCCTTTAGATCAAAGATCCTCTCAGTCCCTTTTCTTCCTTTTCTTCTCAAAACGTCGTCCTTTTTGCCCTTTGACTCTGAAGTTCCCACTGGTTCATTGCGTTGGTTATTTTTCATTACTGCTCTCCAAATTTCTCTGACTGTCATAATAATCTCTGCGGTTGGTGCATTATCACTGGCATGGAAGAACATTTCCAAAGCCCCATGTGGATTTGCTACTGCACCACAGCCAACTGAGTCATTCCCTCTGCCCCAGTTTCCTTATCAGTTGCTGCTTGCAGTTCAAGTTATGCATCTATTTCAGACTCTCTCTCCATCTCATTGTCATTCAAAGCTGCAGGGAAAGCATTTGAACCAATATTTTCCTACACTCACATCTGAAAATTTCTTCCAAGCTATTGCCAAGCTGTAGCTGAGATGATTATCCTTTATTCTGCAACCTTTAATGAAATTAACTGTCCCAGCTTGCAAGAGCTGTTGATATTGGCGCTCTTGGAAACGTAAATCACTGACACCACTTACTTCAGTTTTGGGTATATCAAAACATGGGAACAAGACTCTTAGGGCTGTCAAAAAGGGAACCCGTGAAACATGCAGCTGCATTATTGGCGGTGTAGGACATTCCCTTAGTTGATCAGTCTTAGTACAGAAAAACAAACCTGGCTGTTGTGTTCTTACTATGTGCAGACGACACTATAAATTCAGAAGTAGCCTTACCAACACAGATTTTGCCGTTTGAGTTGTGTAGGCCCAATTGTGGGCCTTTTCAGAGCAAAAGAGGACCTAATTCTTGCTGTCACCTAGACGAAAGTAACAAATCTGGCAATTAAGGAGCAAGAGGGTATGGCAATATTACTGAGAAAGGGCTGATTAAGAAAGGCTTAGTTAGAGCCCTTAGATAACAGAGTCACTCAGAGCCAGCGGTAAATAGAAGCCAGGAAGCCTGGGATGGACTTCATGCCGCCCTGCAGCTTGGGTACTCATTTAAATCCCGAAGAAGAAAGTGCCAAGCATTACCAACTCAGCGTGATACCATTCTTCTCCCATTATTGCCTTGCCATAAATAGCTAGTAGCCTACTAGGCAAGCCAAAATCCGGTCTACTGCATTGATCCCTGCAGAGCTATCGCTGTTGTATCGGGGTTTTGTCAGAAATGTAACCTTCTGTTAGGCTCCTGGTTTAGTGCTGATGGAAGCTATGGTGGAGGGGGAAAGTCTTGCCCCAGATCCTGTCAAGATATAAATGCTTACAAGGCTAGCACCATGACATCAAAGAAGCAGAAAAATAAATGTTTGATTACATATGTTCCATTTGATCTTTCCTCCAGTAATGCAAATAAAAGAAACACAGCTCGACAGCCTCTTGATCTCAACACAGAACATGTGCCAATAAACGATAATTATTCCCAGTGTTTGGGTTAGGAAACAGTGGTAAATGTCATTGGAGACATTTTTAGCACATACCAACATTCGCAAAATTATTTAAATGTATTGTCTGAGGCTCATACTGGGACTTCTGTGCTCAGAAATGGGACCTGTACAGCATATATACTGCTGATGGCACTCCACAGTTCAATAATAGGGCAGGGGATTTTTTTTTTCCTCTTTTCAAAGAGATGTTTCACTGATTTGCTTCGATAATAAAAGACCTGCAGGTGAGCTGGACAGTTTCCATCAGCAAAATGGCCCTGCAGGGATAGCATCCATCATCCACAGATGAATATGCAAAGGTGGTGCAAGATGATTTTTAAAATATTAATTACGCAAGTCACTGGTCAACCAGCCATGTACAGAGTTTTCACAGTCTGTGGGGAAGTCAGGCTGTATGAAAGTACCCAAAGCACTTGGAGGACTACATATCCACTAACTCTAACAAGCCGAGGTTGAGGTTACACTCAGTAAAGATTGCACTGACCTCACTGATCATCTGGTCTTACACAGACAAGCCAAACTCCGGCACCAGGTCAGCCCTTAACACTTTGTCTTTCACATCTGTCACTGAAAATTCATGGAGGGCTTATTTACACTTGTCTTTCTTTTCACTTCCAGTGGATTTTATGCTGATGTCTGACATCGGTGATTTAGTCTTGCATATATATGAGAAGATGACACAGGCAGCTGGTTTTAATTACCACTGTTTGTAGCCACCTCACCATAAAGCAGAAATGTGCCTCTCCAAACCGGCTCTGCGTTCAGAAAATCTTTCTTCCTTCTTTCTGTTTCCTTACATTGGCTGGGCATCCCCCAGATTTGTCTCTTCCTGGCTTCAGACTCAGTGCTTTATTTTCTATTTTTTCTGGCTCATTCCAGAAATTAGGGTATGTCCTGGTTTTGGCTGGGAGAGAGTTAATGGTCTTCACAGTAGCTGGTCTGGGGCTCTGCTTTGAATTTGTGCTGAGAACAGTGTTGGTAACACAGGGATGTTTTGGTTGCTGCTGAGCAGTGCTCACACAGTCAGGGCTTTCTCTG